>ERZ777011.1076-NODE-1076-length-33089-cov-6.998063_pt1 | contig 33089 bp, 48 predicted proteins | sample MGYA00374964_ERZ777011 | MGnify/ENA primary metagenome ERZ777011 (study PRJEB29310, sample SAMD00008975) | mouse gut metagenome | study: EMG produced TPA metagenomics assembly of the Metagenome analysis of fecal microbiota from mouse which was promoted...
CCATCAAGACAGGCTTTTCTTTTGTCAAAAACAGCTTGCAAAGCCGCTTGAGACCTGGGTGGATTCGAACAACCATTACAACAAACCACAACTAACCATAACAGCACTAATTATTAACACATTACCAAAACCTTAACTATACAATGCAACAAGTAAAACCACCATAGCAAATCGGATTTAGTCCCCGTTTTACAAAACAGGGGACTAAATCCGATTTGTTCATTTTTTATCCATAGCATTAATGTACAGCCACATCTTACCTTCCGGCGCATCCGCATCGAGAAAGTAATAATTAATGGCATCCTCAATGATACGCTGCTCTAACTTATCACCAAACCACTCCGAAAATTTAGACTCCTTGTCGTGCCAATTAGCATTTAGAGCCACATATACGTCCCAAGCATTTGCATTACCCGGTATATTCATGCCTTTTATAGCTGCGTTCACCTGCTCCATGTTCCAATGTTCCCCCTTAATTGTTTCCCCTTTTGCATTTTTATGGTGCATTTCGGCAACATCTTCACGCGCAAAGCACTCATTATAATGAGGACCACAAAACACTTCGTGCAAATTCCGCATAGCTTCGTCATATACCCTTGGATCTTTTTCTTTTAGACAAGCCATCGGATTTTCCAACACGCTTACCGCTTCCCACATTTTTTTTTCGGATACCATCCCTTTTGCTTGGTAATCCTTCATCATTTGTTTGTAGTGCATAATTGTATATGTTTAGTTTAAAATTATGCTGCGGGAGCGGCTGGAAAGGTGGCGGTAATAGTCAGTGGCGTTGCAAGACTTACACCGTATGCACGGTTGCAACATTTAACATTCTCAGGCGTCACCTGTGTAACAAGCGGAGCAAGGGAAATTGTAGGGACGGAACCGGCCGCACCGATAAATGCCACCTTGAATTGTTCAACCCACTGTTTCGTTACAGTCCTACACGATCCTTTAGGCGTATAAGCCACCAAAATGGCAGCATTGATCGTTACGATGGTTTGAGTGTTCACGGTACTTTGTTCCGCAACAGTAAAATTAACTACTCCTGTAGGCTGGACGCCATTTTCAGCGCAATAAGCCTGACACAAGTTTTCCACTACGTTTGTCAAATACTGTTGACTGGTAGCGGTGACCGCAATTGGCATCAATTGAATCATAATGTATAAATTATTTAATTATTTTTTTTCCCGCATCATCACCCTGCGGGATGGGTTCTTTTGTCAACACTTCGTAAGTGTTTGTTTTTTCTTGAGCTGGAAGGTTGTAGCGTAATAACATTTTAAGTTCTTCCAAATCTTCCAATTCAAATTCGATTTTACCTTCGAAAAGCGAAAGTCCTCCATTTTTTATGGCATCTTCGACTACCTTATGAGCTAAACCCGGAATGGCCTCGTCAGGTATCCCCTGCAAATATCTGGAAAGCATCGGTTCTACGAGCGAAGACGACAATCCATCCAAGAGCGGGGATATTTCGCTTGATAAACTCCACATAGGACTAACCCATCCTGTAGATCGCAGTTTTGCATCTATATTAGCCATAAACGGAAGCTGCCCAAGCCTTTGTCCTATCAGTCCTTGAATGGCAGGCTGTGCCCATTTATTGAGTACAGCTGCCAGTTTTTGAGCGTTTGAAAACATAAGCCTTAGTTATTTTTCACATCCACATCCACCGGTATCGCAGACCTTACGTTGCGGAATAACCAGTTCACTTAATGCTGCAAGTTCATTGATTTGGTTTTGCATACATTTCAACGCAGCGGTATTCGTGCCATTATAAACAGCTTGGTTCATGTTGATGGCAGTCTGATCCTCCTTATCCTTGTTTATTCTTGTCAGCAAACGATCATACACATCAGCCAACTTTTGATCTGTGTAGGTGTTAGCTTTAAGCAACGCAAGTTCGGAGTCCTTTGCAGCGAGTTTATCCATCATGGCAGCCTCATAGCGCGAAATGGGTCTGTCTTCGGATGTAATGACTTCAACAGGACCGTTATATCCGCCGTTCCTTACACATCCGCCACCCAAAATATTGCCTGCATTTAACCCCAAAAAAGAAGCGATTCCCGCAGAAGCGCCTACAGTGTTGTAATTACCCTGACCTTGGCCTGTAACGTTGTACTCTTCGCCATTCATTCCTTTAACTCTCATATTGTTATATTTTATGGTTATATCCGAGTAACCCGGACACCACAAAGAACCGCATAAGTACTTTGCTAAATAAATAATTACTTGCTATGTCGTTGCTAAGTTGTTGCTAAAATATTTTTTTTATTCGCATTGTTCCAAATCCTCCCTTACACTATCCAAAACACTACGAAGATAATAGCTCCTTTGTATTCTATCCGAATAGATATTTTTTATCCTGTTGACTGCTTGTCTTGTCATCCCTGTAAGCATAGCGATCGTTCCATCGCTATAATTATGATCAGTCAGGATGGCAAAAACTATTCCTCTTCCATCAACATTTTTTTCTTTGTTGCTCGAAAACAACATTATAGGGTCCGTGCCTATCGCTTGGCAAACGGTCACCACCACTTTTTTGTAATACATTTCTACCCGTTTCATAAACATTTACCATTATTGTTTGTTTTATCATTGCCGGGCATAAAAAGCACGGCCGAAAGACATTTGAGCCTCCCAGCCGTGCAACACATTAAAACAACTTACCAGGTCCGTTTTAATTTTTCGGTTTAGGGAGGCTTTCTTTTCCTCCCTAATTTTTATTTTACCAAATCCTATAGTACCCGCCTATCCCCACATAAGGCGACAAACCGGATCGACTAATCCCATACCCGGCGGTAATCCCAATCCCCCAGCGACGGACTGTTTGCGGTTTAGTTATAGTTATCGTTTTTTTAAATATATCAATACTATCAAGAGATGGATTATGTCCAGATACCCAAGCATGGTAATTGTCCGTCCTATACTCCTTTTGTGTGACCGGGACAGGCACAAAAACCGGCTCTTTTACGGTATCCCCATCAAGTGTTATATAAACCGGAAACAGTTCCGGTACAGTCTGTATCACGGTTTCGTAGACCGGATAAGGGACACTTTCCCGGATCGTGTCACAGTGAATAAACGTATCGGTTTCATGTACAATTTCAATCTCCGCTTTCTTAGTATAACGGCCAGTCATAAAACAAAAAAAGCAGATGATCAAAATCAATATGACATGCCAAGATTTCATATCAGATCCCATCCCGTTATGACGTCCGGCATATTTGCCTCCCGACCATTCTCAACCCTACTCATCCCTGCCACAATACGGATCATCTGCTCCCGGTCGTTGATGTTGATCGGATCGTCAGCCGGGATGCCCGCATAGTCCGAAACAGCCTTGATATATTTTTCCGTATGGTTTTCCTTTGGTGGGGCCCAACGGGTAATCATCTTACGGATGGTATCAAGATGATAGTTATTATAGTAGCTCCGCAATATTTTAAATATTGCACGATACCCATGCGCCATTGTCTTAAACTCCTTAAAAGACTTGTCTTTGCCCGGTCTCACTTCGCCTTGGAACAAATCGTTATTGATCCGGATATTCCCGGGGTTGTTGTTCCTTAATCCTCTTGGTAATTCATTCTTCTTCATCGTTTTCATTTTTATCTTTTAACGTTAGTTTTGTACGAGGCGGAATCCTCTTCATACATTCACCGTCTGGACGGTCACACCTGTTGTTTTCCGCATCTTTCAATGCGAGCTCTACCTCATGCCTTTTATGTATCTCTTCAAGTTTAGCGGACTGCTCCTGCCTAAGCTCAAAATATAAGCTGTCTATTTTAGCATCTCTCTGTGTTATACGTTCTTCCAACCATGATATTTCATTTTTTTTTCTGTTACCCCACCATTTGAAAAACTCCAAACCACCGAAAGATCCTAATATAGTGACCACTATTGTAACTATACTTTCGATATCCATACACAAAAATTATCTATTGTAACATATTAGATATATAATTAAAAATGAGACTATTTCAATCCAAAACATAGGTTTGCTCCGGTAAAACTTATACCAAAATGTGCCTTCTTTTTCTTTTGCCATGCTTAATGCCGTATAGCCAACATAGGCAAGCCATACAAGCAACATAGGCCAAAAATTAAACGCAGCCCACAACTGCGAAAACAAGACGGCCATAGTTGCACCGTCAACATGCCCTTGGTGCTGGAATTTATCCGCTTTGTAGTCCGGGAAACAGCCTACCACAATCATTCCAACCAATGCAAAAAAGGCAAGAAACTCCGTGCCGGGCTTACTTGTCTCCAAGATTGCCGGCATTAACATCATAGGACATACCCACATCGCAAAGCGGAACCAACCCTTATGTTCAATGGCATAAAATGTTGCGCTTATAGAGTAAGGCACGCCCTTTTGTTTGACACATACCGCGGTCGTATAGCCCGCGATAATCAACATTGAGATAATAATTAACCACATCATATTACATTAAATTTACTGTTTATGTTATTGTTTGTTACATTTTCACAGCCCTGATATCACCCATCATACGCCTTTTAGTCTTACATCCGGTATCACCACTGTTGTTATACTATCGTTACGCTCTACTATCGTACCATCCTCGATCTTTGAGGTAGGCATGTAGTAAGGTAAACTGATTGACTGCGCTGCCATGATGAGAGCGCAGGAAACGACTGCCAATAATGTCAGCAAGTCGGATCGGGTTGTTTTGATTGTTGTTGTCATATCTTTGATTTTTAAATTAATACGGTTTAGTTGGTGGGGTAAAATCCGATGTCCATCGGGCTATATCCGATACGCGAATTTCGTCAAGAAAATTGCCACTCTCACAAAAAATTGCCACAAGATCACCACGTTTAGCTTTTATCGTCCTTGTCGTTGTATAAACGATCTTGCCATCAAGAAACAAAGTACATACCCCATTGTTACAGACCATTGCAAAGTGATGCCAAGCAGAATCAATAGGTGTTTTATAGACCTTTGTTGTTGATTGCCAAGAAGAAGTAGACGAAGCATTAAGAATGCAGAAGTATCCACTGTAATTTACATTGATCCCCAACTGCCCAAAGCCGGCTGCATTTGCATGAAGAGACCCCAGCCTTAAACCAGTAGCAGAAGCAAGTGCGGTGCATTTTATCCACATATCTATAGTAATCTCTTTTGTATTATTGTAATCGATATCCGCGTTTTCTAAATATCGAAAATCACTAACCTCACCGTAATTACCTGTCAAGCATCCATTTCCAAATTTAGGATTAGACATAGATAACACCGGATATTTTGTACCATACAAGCCAGATATCTCTTTACCTGTTATCTCGTCTTTAAAATTTCCATCAAAATGAGCGAGAAACAATGTATGAGAATCTATACCACGCCCAACAATTACTCGTCTATTCATACCCCCAAATCCAAATTAAGTTCAAACGTCAAAAAATACGGATAGTCCGCTTTAACATCGATAGCCTGTATCTCTTCGACGGTAGTAGCGGCATAAGCAGCGGCCTCGTTCCGCGCACGGCAGTCGTATGTCCGTTTGGCATATATCTCCAAATAAGGGAGATATTTTATTGCCCAGCTAATAGGCACTTCGATGGCTTGCGGCGGCGTGCCTGTTGTCCAAAGTTTCGTAGTCGTTTCACCGTCTGACTGCAACGCCGGAAGTGTGATACTGTATAATGAGTTTCTGAGGTCCTTGCCAATCCAAAGCTCTTGATTGGCTACTTCAATTCCTCCCCGCGTTACCGAAACAAAAAACTTATTGCTAAACGCGTCCTGATCGGCTATCTCTTGCAGTTTAGCTTGCAGGGCGATGGACAATTCATCCGGTTCCGGTACTGCCGGTTGCTCCGGCTCCGGGATAAGTTCCATGTTCCAAACCTCTAACGGGCTGGCATTCGGATGTACTTTACTAAAAGCAACCTGTTCAGCATTAAGCAGCAAATAGGCGCCATTATCGTATTCCTCCAACGTGGTTCCTGTCTTATAGGACGCCGGAAGAGCTCCTTCCACATCCCAAAATCCTATTTGTTTTTGAATGTATGTCATGAGTATAAATATTTATCAATCTTACAATTATGCTTAATTTCATCCAATGTCAGTATTCGGTTATAAATCCTGATACTATAGATATAACCTCTAAAAAATGAGCCGTCAAAAGAATTTCTACGGCCAATATACATGCCTGACGAATGAGAGATGTAATTATCCTCACTTCCAGACGCCAATTGTTTGCCATCAAAAAAACAATTCGAAGCACTGTATGTCATACTAAGCAAACCATTGCGGGTAAATAGTGACGCGTCATATTTGTATGTCTGTCCTTTACCATAGTCGTTTTGCGCCGAACGGATAATAACAGACTCATTACGGGGCAAAAAAGCACATCCCATTTTAACGGAGGTCACCATATCGGATAGCAACACTTCAAAGTCCGCAGGCTTTCCCGGGCGATAGAAATAAATCTCCAATGTAGCATTGGCAGATGTAAGCAAATCGCGAATGCGGCCGTCAACCATGCCGTATGCGCTTCCGTCGAAAAATAGCCCTTTGCCGCTCTTCAAAACATTAGACATCGATACTTCAAGTCCGTTAACCCTGTCAACCCATTTATTATCGACAAGACCATCCATTGCGTTTAGATGCAATATAATCCCGTCTTGTATATACTCTCCCGATGATAACAAACTCCTTTTCATAAGCCAAATTTTAATTACCCTTAGCCAACACCACATAAGTCCCATGCACATACCTTACCGATATAGATGCGATCTTGCCGGGATTGATAGTAATACTCGCCACGTCACACTGCCAACCGCTCGCGTTAGGCAGCGCCTGAGTAATGACAGACGACCCCGTGTTTTTTATATCTATCATGCACTCCCAGCCCTCGTAAGGGGTGGACGCGAACGACAAGGCTCTGGCAGATGACAACGTGACCTTGATCGAGTAGTAGGCTATCGGCAGGTTTGACAGAGAGGTTGCAGTAAAGATATCCTTAAACCTTAATGAGTCCGACACCTTTGTCTTGTCTCCATTACTGTAATTATTATCCGTATGGACATAATCCGCATCTTTGACCGTATGGTCGTCATTGTCCAACTCGGACAACTTGGTAGGGATCGCAGATCGTACACTGGCAATACTTTGGTTTATACCGGCTATGATACCGGCCAACGTCTCACTGTCTTCCACGTTGGCCAAGAATGCGATGATCTCATTAAACGATTCGATAGCCGACGAAGCATCGCCTGAAACCAACGTATTGACCAGCCGTTGAAGCGATTCCAACCCCTCCTTTACTTCCGTGTCGTCATAATTCGACAATCCGGCAAGTTTCGCCTTGTCCTCACTGCTGTAATTATTATCCGTATGGACATAATCCGCATCTTTGACCGTATGGTCGTCATTGTCCAACTCGGACAACTTGGTAGGGATCGCAGATCGTACACTGGCAATACTTTGGTTTATACCGGCTATGATACCGGCCAACGTCTCACTGTCTTCCACGTTGGCCAAGAATGCAATGATCTCATTAAACGATTCGATCGCCGACGAAGCATCGCCCGAAACCAACGTATTGACCAGCTGTTGCAACGATTCCAAATCCCCCTTGACAACATAGTCCCCAGCTGGTTGATAATCCCCTTTTTTCTGGATACCCAATTCGTCAAGACCCTTATTCCCAACCAATTGAACCCCATTGATAGAAGGCTTATTGGCAAGACTATTATAATCGGATGTTCCATCAGACTGGCCGCCGCCGACGGATAACGCCGAATCAAGCCGTATGGTTATCAGTTCGACGTTGACCTTTGATTCGCAATTCGTAAGGCATGATTTAGGGACCAGCTTAAAAGCATCGCAAACGTCCACCGTCTTCATCCCATCACGCCCCTTGTTTTCCTCGAGGGTAAGGCTATATATGCCCGGATGTTTCTGATCTTTACCGTAAAACATAAATTCCACGGTATTTCCTGCCACCTTAAAATCCTCTATATAACCCTTTTTAAAGATGGAAGACATAGTAACAACAATGTCTTTGCCTTCAAGGAAATAGGGGCTCGAGTCTTCTTTTTTAAAAATGCTCCAGCGGATCAATATATCATTACCTATACGTATTGCCTCCATAACCTACAATTATTTGTCTGATACCATTTTGTCATACAACACCGCAAATGCTCCGGCGATAACTTCCTTATTGGCTTCGACGAGTTTGTCAAACGATGCCTCCGTGATAGTTTCTATTTTCACATCTGCCGGCTCTTCATTCATGCCTCCTTCGAAACACCCTTCATCCTTATTGTAAGTGCCAATTTGAACCGACATCAAATCCCTGTTATACAATTCGTTCATCCTGTTAAACGATGCCAATTCCAAGTCCGAGACAGTACGGCTACCGCCTGCCGCTACCGCCTCATTGCTTTCGAGCATCTTAAGGATAAGATTGTCAAAACCATCCGGTTTCAGGCTTTCTTTAGCAAGTTCCATGTCGGCATTATATTTGTCGACGACTCCTCTAAGGGCGCGAAGGTTCTTAATCACTTTCATCCGATCGGCCGTTTCCATGCCTGACAGTTTCAAGTCTTTCAGGATGCCTAATAGTTCTACCGCTTCAATCACCTTCATCTTTAAGCCTCCTCTATCTCTTTGCTGTCAATAGCATGGATCATTTCGTCTATCAGCCCTGACACCTCCGTCCTGTATTTCGCGAACGAAATATCATTGACGTTAATGCCAAGCATGGTAAAGCTGCCAATGTAAGTAACGCCATCTCTAAGCCTTACATCCCCATTCACCGCCTTCACCTTACCGGTGTTCGAATCTGTTTCCACCTGTCCTTTCAGTGTGACCTGTTCACCGTCGTAGACCACATCTGCAATTGTTCTTTTGTTGCTAATCTGTTTCATATCCATCTATTTTTTATGGTTGTGATTTCATTCTTATAAAAAAATTGAGCCTCCCCGAATCAAGCTTATAACTCGACCATTCCGTAGGGATAGGGAGCTGAAAATTATTATATTGCGAATTTGTATCCAGATATATCCTACCGATAGTCTCGTAATCTATCTGGATACTCTCTCCGGACTTTTTTTTATAGATTGTACCCTGTGCAAGGACATCGTAATATCCGTGGATATCGACCGAACCGTACCCCGGAATATCCATATAATAGTCGCCGACGATCTTTGCGCTGAACTTAAGGACATATCGGCCGTCATAAGGAGTACCGTTATTGGGGTTAAACTCCATTTCCTCGTTAGATATCGGGATCTTTGTTTTATAATCCGGTATTATTACATTGTCAAAACCGGAAGACGACGAATACGGGTTATATATGTAAAACCACAAAAACTGCCCAAGGCTGATCCCCTCTTGTATTTGGTTCAATTTTACCCGCTGGGAATCTATGTACGGGACTTTGAACAATATTTTATCCCCTCCGGTATCTGTATATCCGACATACAGCTCGAACCGGAGGTATTGATACATGCTGCCGATATTTCCCAACTCATACATCTGGTTGTACGACCTTGTAGTTCCGTCAGTATTTACGTGATCCGGACTTTCTATCAGGGCGACTTCGGCTTCTTCCCCTCCCAAAACAAACGTACCGAACACTTTGATGTAGAAGCGATTGATATCCGACCGCACGGATTTCCAGCTTATGCCGGAACAAGCCACAAGAAACACCAGCCTCAAAGGAAAAGACGGGTAATAATCTATGCTCCCGTCAACCGCATTTGTGCAATTGACCGAAGGGGCTTCAGCCTCCGTATCATGCCCAGCAAAATCACCAAGTGCGGCACGATAATACGGGTTGGCATAACTTGTGTTAAACTTAATCCTCAGTTTGATTTTCTGATCGATATCAATAAAAAAACGCCCCGGGCTATTCGCACTCCAGATATTCCAGTAAGGTTTAGCCCCGTCGATCATAAACCCGCGCGTGCCATCCGTATAACCATTCTCCGCCACGCGAAAAGCATAGCCGTTCTCCCCCCCGGACTTTGCGGCCGCGACCAGCCGGAACAAATTGCAAACAACATAAGATCTCCCGCCGCTTGTATAAATAGCCCCTATTTTCAATGCGGTATTTAACAGCGATATATGCTTATCCGGTAGTATCATGCCGCCCTCCCTTCTTTTAACGTTTCTATTTCTTTTTGCAACTTGATAACCGTATCCTGCAAATGCCTTATTTGTTGATCCTTGGTCAGTTCCCAGTGCGCCCGGCTCCTGACAAGGTTATCAAGTGATATATACTTGCCGTATAATTCCCGTAGGCCGACAAACGAAAGTATGCCAAGCTTCGAATAATCAACACTATAAAACCCTTCTTCATCCACATTAACCACTTCCGGAAAAAGAGGCAATACGGCCTGAGCCGAAACACCGATCATAATAGGCGAATCTGTCCAGTTCTTCATCCGGTAACGAAATACGTCCACCTTAAGGATGGAAGGAAGAACATCGGCGACATCACCCACATAATCTTTCAGCCTCATATCCGACCATGTGTTATTACCGTACGAAGTCAATACCCCCGAACCGTCTATTCTAACCCCCATCTTGCTGCTATTAACGTAGTTAAGATACAGATTGTTAACGTAATTATTGCTCGAATACCCGCTATGTACGCCGCGTACCTGGTTATTATAAAACTCAACTCCGGTCTCAGCCGCCCGAGAATCTGAATGGGTAGGGGTAAACATGCTCCCGGTGCTTTTAAACATCGCCCCGCCATTGCTATGGATGCTAAACCGGTTCGTGTCCCAACTGCTACCGCTCCCGCCGGATATCGTCCCCTTGGTCAACGTCAACGTCCCGCCGCTGAAAGACGCGTTTGTCACCGCATTGCCGCTCCCCGAAATTGACACGGAAGTGACAAGCCCCGAAGGCTTGCTGCCGATCTCGCCCCACGTGTAAGACGGTTTGCTGCTGCCGATCCACGACGGTTTACCGGTTATCTCGCTCCAACTGTATGACGGCTTACTGCTGCCGATCCATGACGGCTTGCCCGTAATGTTGCCCCACGCGACCGTTCCGCCTCCGCCGCTTCCGCCGCTGACGGTACAATACAATTGCCCGGACGCATTGACCTTGATAGTGTCATTGTCATACTTTACAAGCCCATACACCGACGAAGAGGCCACCGGGACTGTATTCGACAACTGCCCTGCCGCAAATGCCACCACATCCCCGCAAGCTAAAAAATTGGTATCAGCATCTACCACTGCATACTTGGTCGAGGACTGCCAGTTAAAATACAACCTCCCTACCATACCATACGACCCGGAATAGCCTGTAACTACATTACCCCCTCCGATCTTGACCCCCGTATTATTATCCGTCCGCCAGTAAGACAACCCGCCAACGCCGTTGTTATTGACTCGCATCATCGTATGACAGGTGATCGTGTCTTGCTTAGACACGGCAACATAGGTCCCCGAAGCACTCACCCCCGTAACAAATGGCCCCGCACCGACCGTCGAAGACGTAATCCCCGTAATATACCCCGCACCGTTGCTAAGCTGGCTCGTATCGCTCGGGATTGTCAACCTCTTGGCCGTACTCCCGTCATACGACCCCGAATCATATCCCGACCAACTGAGCGCGTAGGGGTTTTTAAGCGTGGTAGGGATCTGAGATAACAAAGCAAACGTATTACCCTTAACATACGTCAAGGTCTTCGTGCTGCTGTTATAGTCGATAGACGTAACCGCGTTCCCGGCGCCGGAAGACACGACATCGTTTATACCGCTACCGCCTCCAAACGATTTGTCAATGCTGATATAACCGTCCTCATCAACCACTATGCCGCCTCCTGCCTTAATCCCGACAATACCTATCTGTGTATTACCGGCAATAGGCAACGATACGATACCGTCTTCACTTTCAGCAAAAGCAATCATGTCACCCTCGGACACCGCCGTATGACTTGTACGTATATATTCCTTGCCTTCTTCCAGCTCTTCACCGTCCGCATTGGTTGTGACAAGATCCCAATAACCAGCGAAAGAAGAGCCGCCGATATTTGAGCCTACAGACATACCCGCAACGCTTCCGCCAACAGCATCCAATATTTTACCCGTACGTGGAAGAGCTGTTTTTTTTATATTCCTATATTGTATATCTATTGCCATCAAATTAATCGTTTTGTATTATATCCCATACCCATATTGCACAATCAATCGTACGGGATATCACTAAGCTTTGCAACATCCCGGCTGAATCCTACACACGAAAGAGTCATTGTTGCACGTCGAAAATTTAACTCTGCACCTGTCACTAAAAAATTACCTTTCAAAAACTTATTGTAAGTAACATAACCCATTATCGGATTGTCCTTAAGATGGAGTTTGCACCCGAATCTCCCATGTTTTTGAGAGTAATTTGAATGGATAGTGCACATCAAAAGCCTTTCAAGGATGTTTGTTTGACCGGCACGGGTATAAGAGAGCTGGAATGTAAAGCCGCTATCAACCTTTTTCAGGATATTGGCTTTGCCTACCGGGGCTTTCTCTTCGTTGGCGGATATGCACTTTAATGTGATCTCGCCAAGATCAGACTTAACTTTCTTATTTACATAGCTTTTAAACTCGTAATCATCGGTAGAGATGCTGTTACCGTCTGCATCTTCAAATTTAATCGACACATTGTTTACAATAAAGTCGACAATCCCTTGGAATGGTTTGTCCGGATAGTTGTAATCAACAATGCCGCTCATCAAAACAAGTCTTAAATATCCACTCTCATAAGGGACAGGTATGCGTTCGCCTGCATACAAGTCCTTCTCTTTTGACACATACGCGTCCAATCCTCCATACGGATTATGGACCACTTTAGAATTAGTCAACCATGTATTTGTCACATTGGGTTGATTATACATTCCGACAGAGCCTACAAAACTAAGCTCCGGATAAGGGTATAAGGCCGGCTTTGGAGCTCCATACCAGTTAGGACCAATATACACAAGGGTGTCCTTTTCTCCGTCATTCAGGAAAAGACCATATCGTATCGTGATCCTACACGGAGGATTCTTAATGGTATCCGTCTTAAATGGATTATCATTTGTGCTTGCATAAACATCGCATTTAAGCCTCATAAAAACATCGCGACCTCCCGGGACAAACAGATTACTTGTATTGGCAAACGATATATTATTATCCACATCATGCCGCCCCGTATATTTCATCATCGCCCCGATCAATGTATTATCGGTTTCCTTGTCTTCCGCAAACAGATACTCTTCCGCATTCCACATGACACATTTTGAGTATATCTTCTTAATATACTCATTCGTTTCCGTACTGCTCTTCTCTTCCGACAGCTTCGTTTCTTCTACCGACTCTTCTATAAGTCCGCTATCCCCATACAGCGAGCTCGTAATTGTCACATTGTTCTTCATCTCCTCAAATCCGTAGCCACCTTCCGTGGACATAAAGCCAATATTAGACAGATCCCCATGATTATATTCGGGAGTTTGCAATCCTTCATACGTCCAATTAGCATAATTGTAGCATTTCATGGATAAGCCACCCTCAATCGTGTTGTAATCGTAAATATAGATGTTGCCATCCCTTTGCACCATCATAAGCCCAAATGGCTGTAATATGCTTTCTATCACTTCCCGGCATGACATCGGCTCATTTTCTTCATCGTAAAAGTTAGCCGACATTACATATAACTTGTCTAATACCGTTTCACTATCGGACAGCGTGATTCCTTCCGCCATTGTGCTACATCCAATATATATTTTTTCAAACGGAAGAGCTAAAGCATAAAGACACCTTTTAAGATGCTCCTTCATGCTGGCTATATCCGTGTAGTTGGCATCGTTTCCATCTTTATATTTAAGACGTTCCAGCACGTTAAAGTCAGCAGCAGTAAATTCTACCGGGTACGGAGGATAGTCCGATAACTGCTCTTCGTACAATTCCGGATCAAGCCAACCTATCCAATACAGCTTTCCGGCACGGTACATCTTTATCATATAGCCTTGCATGTCATCCGTATGCAATGATATAAACTCAAAGATTTCATGGCTCACAAGTCCGATTCTTGCGCCTGCCCCCTGTACGGGATCTAATTTCTTCGCATCGGCATACGTTAGGACAAAAGGTGTTCCGGTTCCGGTGGCCTCTTTAGCCGTAACACTGTTAGCCGTCAATATCTCAACCCTGTTCAAAACATTGTCAAGCCCTCTAAATTCGTAGTAATAAGCTATATTCATCGCATTTTCGAGTTAAGTTTTTCACTGTTTCTGATCACCGCTACCAAATTTGATCCCCTTGCAACCAATTCTCCGGTGACACGCACATCTGACGACCTTACGCCTCCATTATTAAGCATATCGAACAATCTGCCTTGCTGAGCCCTATTTAATATCATCTCCCCCGAATTTGCCATTACGGGGACTTTATCACCCGCATAGCTTATACCTGGCACGATACCACCTGTCGCAAATTTAGGAGCAGACATAATTGCTGCCAATACACTCGCGACTGCCGTACCTGCCATAATCCATCCAACAACAGGTATAGAAGCAACACTGGCGGCAGCTCCGGAAGCTGCTGTTTTTGTTTGGGTTGTAGTCAATTTATTTAAATTGGGGATTACTTGGGCAATTGCTTGCATGATACTCGAAGACCAAGACAACCAACTGGCAGCTCCATCTCCTGTCAATGTATTGATTGATCCCAACAAATTGGCCATTGAGTTTAATGTATCAATCTGCTTGTTATCTACCAGTTCTATACCTTCGGAAGAAATATTTTCTTTGTATTGCTGGATCTGTTGATTCAATGCTGTAAAATCAGGAGCCACAACAGGTATATTAAGGCCTGAATTTTTACCTGCCTCTATGGATTGCACATCTTCTCTTTTTCCATATTTATATTCAACATCATATTGGACTTTCATTGCAACAATTCGGCCATTCAATTCTTGCACCATCCTGTTTGCCACAGAACGAGCCTCTTCCGTCGTCGCTTTGTTAAATTTATCCCGCCATGTGGCAAGGAGATTATCCGCCATAGCCAAAGAACCGATTTCCGGAGAATATTTTTGAGATCTGGAAGATGTATCACCAACCTTTATCCCAAATATTTCGTCCCGCGCACCAGCTCTATCTTTTTCCCAAGTTCCCGCCTTATCGTTAAGATCATTCAGTTCGTCAAACAAATCCTTAAAAGAATTAAACATCTCTTCATTGAGATTATCGGCCAATCTCAAAAGTTCGTCATATTTACTCCTTTGATCTTCCGGCATTAAATCAAGCTGTTTTCTGGCTTCAATTTGCCGACGATAATTTGATATATCTAATTTGGCAAATGAGTTTGATGCCGACTCTCGAGCCATATCCCTTATTGCCCTGTAACCTTCGAGTGTTTTTCGAAGATCGCTATTCTCGTCATATACTTTTAATACAATGCTTTGAGCATTTTCCGAATTGACAAATTTACCAGTACCGGTAACTTGTTTTATCATAGACTCCAATGCCTTGTTAGCATTGTCCGACATCTCCCTTATGTCGGCAATACCCATAATTAGCAATTTGTCTAATTGCTGCTGTGCTTTCTTTCTTTCTTCATCAGTTTTCGAATCATCTTCTATTATGGATTCCAATTGATTCTTTAATGCGTCTTTTTGTTCAAATCCTATCTTATTAACAACAAGACTTTTTTGGACTTTTCTATATTCTTCCGCAAATGTCCTCGAATTTTCAATTGCTTTTATTATCCCGTCATTAAATACGGTCCAATCCCCCGAATATAACGAAGAGAAAAACTGATCGACAACCCCCTTGCCGGTACTCATTAACTCGTTGAATTTGTCTTGATACACGGCATTACTCTGTAAACCCTCATTGATTGCCCCAAAAGCACCCGCTGCAGCTCCAAGGCCACCGGCAAACTTAGCCAAGGTACCGATAGACAAATTTAACTTCCCGCTAAATTCAGATACCTGTCCTGCGCTTCCCGAAAAGCCATCTTTAAACTTACGGGCCTGCTTAGTACTTTTCTCTATATTTTTGTCAAATCCTTGACTATTAAGCCAAAGTCTTACAACTAAATCACCTGCCATCATTCATCGATTTTAGCATTTTACACATTTCTTCTTGCATTTCCTTATATGGATCACGATCGCTAAACTTTTCAGTATCTCCATCATCCCAAGGCAAGGATAATACATCTTTGGGGTCCAATTTATGTTTACTGTTAACCTGCACAATCGCATACATTAACAATCGGGTAGTTTCCCATAGTTCCTTGTGTTTCAGGTGTAGCCCGGAGAGAGCAATTTCAATCTCTAAAGGCTGCATCTGATATAACACATAGTCCGGAGGTAAACCACCCTCCATTACAAGCAACTTATAAATCTCAGAAGCACTTATCCTTTTTTTTTATCATTCTCATTTGGTGGTTCGGATAATAAAGTAAGGCTTTTGAAATAAGCAATCTCCCATGCTGCAAACTCTTCTATTTTTTTCTCATCTTCGGACAATAGATCAACGAATTTGTCAAATTCAATGTCAAAAACAGACTTGTTAAACGATACCAGTACGGCATAAAAAAAGATGATATGTTCAAGCGTTAGCATATTATCACCAAGGATCTTACCTGCCATTCTTTCGTATAATAAACGGGTATGCAAATTACATCCCAGTTTATAAACCTTTCCGTCTATTTTTATTTCGTTGGTATTCATTCCTTACTTCTGTCTTTAAGTGGTCCTTTTCCTTTAAAGGTAACATCGTATGTTGCTTTATCATTATGGGAGGCAGTAGCTGTAATAGATGTGATCATGCTATCACCCTCCCAACCACCTTTTCCAATCTGCCAACCGCCTTCTGGAGCTTTGCCTGTATCTCCGGGATTTGACTTTTGAGCAAACGCGATATGAAATACCTCTTTTGCCAGTTGGCTCCTTAGCAATTCGTCGTAATCCGACTCTACCATCATGGAGTTGCATTGTAAATCCCATTTGATTTGCCCAGCCTCACTATCTCCCCATTCACCGGTATCTTTGTTCGAAATATCCAATTCCTCCGTATTCACATTCAGCGTATGTGTAAGTGCTGCGCCAAACGCTTTCCATGTATATTCGGGAGCTGCTCCTGATGCTTTGAAAAGCATTAAATCTCTACCTTTTACTACACTCATCTTTTTTCCTCCTTATACTATTTACTTTTATTAATTCTTTTCAGCGATCTTATTAATCTTTTTTCCATTTCATCAAACACTTTCTTACCTGAATACCTTTGTGCCTTCCGAAATAAATATAGAGCATCTATTTTTCCCGTTTTTCGTCCTTTCCCTGCCCGTGTGATAAATTTACGCTTCCCTTTTCGATAACTACCGACGATTTTACGGCCTTTAGTTTTTCGTTCTTTTGTTCCAAGTTCAAACCACTTCATCATGTAATCTCCCATGATATGCACTTTAAATGCGCCGGGATTTTCTTTATCTTCTTTCATTACAGCTTCACCGGGCTTTTTAACACCAGAGACGCCATGCCTTCTTGTTGGTAGGCGCGTCCATGTTGCATAAGCCTTATTCGTTACGCGCCTCAAATAATTAGCACCTTGTCTTACAGCAGCCTTTTTAGCAGCATCCATTTCCTTGCCTGTAAGCCTCGCTGTCAAATCAAGAAATTTATTGATATTGATATCTGTTCCTGCTCTCTCCATGATCAATAAAATCACTTATGTTTCACTCTACATTAATCTCAACTTCAAAATTTAATGTATGCCTGAAAGAACCGTCAAAAGACGAAGAACCACCTACCAATAAAAAATCCGATATTGTATGGCTTGTGTAACCTTCAAGTCCCTCAATAATCAAATCCTCAATGGTATCTGAAGTGTCAAACTTATCGGAATAGATATCAATCGAATATTCCATCTTGAATCCTTCTATTCCATCCTTGCTTCGATCCGGAACAAGCGCATCGCAGTTATAAACAACAAAAGGATACTTCGCATCCTCACTGCCAAAAGCGGGGTAAATCCCGGTCTTGTTAGGCAGGATCGCTTCCAATACTTTATATATCTCCTTGTTTACTCGTTGCATAAATCCTCACGTTTTAATTCGTACCTCGAAATCCCTCTCTCCTCGTTAAGTATCCGGCTGATAAAATACCGGTCACCGCCATATTCCGCCCGCCATTCTGTCGTAATCCCGTCCACCTTCCACGTTACGGCCGAATAGGTCTGCATTTCTGCATCCGCATCGCTAATCGTCTCTGCGTTTGCTACCCGGTCCTGCACCTCGCACAAGCGAGATGCCTGCTCGACAAACACCGTCTCGGCCGCTCCTGTCGCCGAAATCTTACGTTCAGGCCTCAGAAACACGACCTTTTCCGTAAAACTGCCTATGCTGTAGTTTCTTGCTGCCATTTTCTCGGATTTGCCAACCGTTGCGAAGCGGTTGTTCGTTCATCTAATGGGTCGGTAGGATTTTCAAACAGGTGAGCGGCCTTAAGAAGAATGGCCGCTTTCAGTTCGTTCGGGAATCCACCGCAAAATGTCGAAAAATCCCTGCCGCAAAAACCCTGTATATACTCGGCCGCAGCAAGCAGGTTCGTTTCCAACACGCCGTCCAACGAATCATCGATAGGCCTTCTGAGTTGCTCTTTCAGGTCCTCGATAGTAACCGGGCATTCTTCTAAAGTCATAATCACTCCTCCGTTAATTGTTTGATAATCTGCGAAGCAGTAATACTCCCTATGCCGGGGACATCCGTAAGGACATGCCTTGCGTCCAGAACTTGACTTTTTGTAACCAGCCCTCCCTTTATCAGCGATGCCCTGCCTGGAAGATCGACCGGCAAATCACTCTCTACCTGATCCGCTTCTGCCGCCGCGACATAACCGTCCTCCATCAATCCTTTTGCCAATTCTTCCGGCATATCCACCTTATCGCCCTTGAAATATGCAAGGCCCGATTTTGCTTTTTTAAATACTACCCACATGGCTCTATGCGATTGTTATGTCCTTGATTGCCGCGAAAGCTTCTTTCCGCTTGACGAAGATGTTATGGTAGGCGTTCAGCGTGACTTCATACGCGCCGAACTTTTTCAGCGTGTAAGGATCTACGATCAAGTCAAGGCCTCCCCAACCCATGATCCATAAGTTTGACCAATCGCCGAAAATCAACGCTGAACATTTGCCTTCCGCCGTTCCCTTCGTCAGGTCGGAAGGAACAAGGTTGGATGCCAATGCCCGATATCCGTTCATCTCGCCGCCTTCCCAGATATAGCCGGCTACATTGGCGGATTTCAACGTTGTTTTGGCTTCGCCTCTCACTTTCGCGTTAGTAACGTATGCCATCGACGATACATCCGCATTCTTAAGGGCAATCGCAGTTTCCAGGTCGACAATCTTTTTAAAGGTGATAGGACCGCCATTATCGCCGATCGCAACCGAACCGATCCCATCCGTGTTAAGGATTCCAAGCGGCTGTTTCGTTCCGGACCCGTTAAGCGCGGCCGTTTCGATCAGTTCTTCGTGTGCGCCTATGATATCATTGATGATCCCTTGGTCTATATCAAGATTGGACTGTATCGTAAGTTGTTTAGAGACGGGGACATTAACAAAACAACGCATGGGGCTAACCGAAACTTTGCTAAACTGTTTCTTCTTGTCTCCACCTTCTTCGTTCTCCTCGAGCCATCCCATACTGATAGCATCTCCTTGGATCAGATCGATATTGTTTACCAGCCCGCCCATATACGTTGCACCGGCCTGCGTAAGGATCAACTGCTTACGTAGTGCCTCCTGATACATCATCTGAGAGGTGACGGTATATCCGCCGTCGGCGGGCGTTGTTACATTCTGCCCGTCAAAAGCACGGCTCTCAACGTGCATACGGCTGTTCAACAGCGCATACGGAATACCGACTCCTGTCAATTTGTAACCGCATCTTTTTGCTTCTTTCTCAGCTTCCTGAGCCATTTCGGCCTCGACGCCTGTCAGTTGCGAACCGTTCTCGCCCGACGCTTCGCGAATGAATTTTGCAAAGCTGAAATTTTTAGCCACATCACGGATGTTTTGCTGTTCATTCTGAGCCTCAGCCGACGCCCGTTCGGCAGCCTCATTCAAATTGATAGCATTTAACTCTTCTATCAATTCGGATACCTTGTCAGCCGATGCCCGAAATTCTTCTCTTTTGTCCTTGTCTGACAAAAGATCGTTCATCTTCTTTTTTTCCTGTTCAAGTTCCCTTGTTACTTCATGTTTTTTTCTCATATCACCTTAATATATTGATGTTTAAAAATTTACATAACTACTGCCGCACGGCACATAAGATCCAGTGCCAACGCATAATCTTCGTCTGCCTGACGTTCAGAGCGTTCCTTATCTTTCGGTTCGGTATCTGGTTCAGGCTCTTCTTCAAACGACCGGATTTCCGCATCTACGTACATCCGTTCCATCGTTTCGCCGATCGGATCTTCCCCGATAGACCGGACCGTAGCGTTCTTGTTGGCGGGCAACGGCGTTATGGATATTTCCAGCAGTTCGCGTTTGCCATAGTAGTAAGTCTCCCTCTTACCGCCTGCCGCTTCTTCGCCCTCGCCGAACTTGCCACGCTCCAACGGCATAAACCCGACCGACACAGCCCGAAGCGTGCCGGATAAAACCTTCCTAAATACCTTTTCAGCGATCGGGTTTAGCTCAGCATCTTCAAATCGGATTTCTCCGACCAGTTTTTTGTTTTCAACCCACGCGCGAGCCGTGCCGATGGTCATATCCGGATCATTGCTCCTGCTATTATGGTTGTAAAAGGCAACCCCAAGTTTGTTAAACCGCGACAAATCCCACTTGTCTGCCGACAGGACGGTATTATACGTATCTCTCGTTTCGTCCGAAAAGACAAACGGGATGGTTCTTGTTTTTTCTGCCTCTTTCCGATTCATTTGCTCATTTTTTCTTTTTGTAAAACTTCTTTCCCTACGATATTTTCGTTGGCCGGATACAACATGTCGTCCAAACCGTCCATCCGGTTCATGTTTTCCATTTCCCGCACCTCGTTACGCGACATCCACCCATCCATCACCGCATTATGGTAAAAGTTAGACCGGCTGTTCATATCACCTCTCATCAACCCGTTTAGATTAAACTTGGTCTCAAACCGTCCTATTTCATCCTCAAAAAATAGTTTTCGGTCTATTTCTTGTTCGTACCGCTTGACGGACGGACGGATAGAATACTTGGCATACTGGATATCTTGGTGCTCGATATTGGAAAACGTTGCCCTCGAAAGGTCTGCCAGCATGTGCGGCGGAAGATTGAATATACGGGCGATATCCTGCAATGCGAACGTCCGGGTCTGCAACATCTGTGCCGCCTCCGGTGCAATGCCTACCTGCTTTAACTTGACACCTTGGTCAAGGATGGGCGTTCCGAAATTTTTTGTCTGATTAAACTTTTTAGCAAAATCGGCAGCAACGTCAGCCCCCATCAACTTGTCTGTCTCGAGTACTGATTTGACGTTTCCGCCTTGTTCGAAAAACTCATTGCCGAAATCCTGAGCCGATATACCGCAACTGATCGCAGCGGCGTTATACACGATCGGGTTAACACCTTTGATGCCGTCTTCAGACATGCCGAAAAAATGTAACATATCTTCGTCCGGATAAGTACCGTCGAAATAGCGGCTCCCGGCGACGATATACCACTTCCTGATGTTAGAAAATACCACGTTGACCAATCGGGGATGGATGGGGACCAGTTCCCCCGGTTCCCCATTCCTTCCCCTTTTGATCAGAACGAAAGCATTTCCCCAACCTTCCATGCATGCGTTTACGTACTCCCAAAACGAAAACACATTCATCCAGCCGTTAGGCCTGTATTTTATAAGCTTGTAAATATTGTGTTTTCGGGCATCGTGCCGCCCTTTTTCGTTTATCTCGAAGACGGTTTTGGGCAACGATGCGACCGTTTCACTTCGCAAGCGGATAGCCGCATATACGGCGGTGAAACGCATTGCTTGTTCTGTATTGACGGAAAGAGCACCGGAACGGAAAGCCGGGATGGGGGGCAATCCTCCACCCATGCTGTCAAAAGCACCTCTCACGATATATTCGCAAGTTTTACGCTTAAGCGACTGAAACGATCTGCTAAATAAACTACTCATTGCCGTTATTTTTTACAAAATACGGCAATATTATTTGATATATGCAACACGCTGCACAAAGATTAACAAACTGAAAACAAGCAAATTAAATCTTCATTTGTAGGCTTGATTTGTAGGCTGCAAATGAAGACTTAAAATAAAATATTGTCTTGACAAAACACCTGAAAATCATCATCTATATAAAAAAATAGCCTCTTACGAAAAGAGGCTATAAAATAAGTTAAATTGCAAGCATTTCAGACAATGCTTATTAACTTTTTTTATTGGTTGTTTTTGTCTTTCTGCTTCTTTAGGATCTTAAACGCTTTCAATAAAAACTCAATAAACGCTATATCTTCTTTAAATTGATCTGCATAAGCCACATCTAAGGATCGAGTATAGTTGTATGTCAACTCTTCAAGCGCATCACATATATCATCAACTTTACACCATGTATTTATCATATTGTCAAACTCTTTATAATCATATCCTACCATAACATTTCCTCCTGTTTATTCAAAATCAATGCAATTAAAAACTATCTTAAGCAACTCTCCAAAAGTATCTTCACTGTACACCGGTATCGTCCGGCCGCGATAGTATGGATTGGGCTTGTTCCGGCCATACTTAAGACCCTCGTCGATCAACACGCAATAGCTTCGCCACCCGGCACTGACCCTCTCCATATAGCCGATACTGCAAAGCACATCGTTAAAATACTCGACGCTTATGGTAACACCGTGCTTGCGAAACAACTTGGTAGCACTTACCATCCCATCACCAGCGACCGGAGGAAGCGCCAAGCCCTTACCTTCCGGCAAAGCACGCCTCCCGTCGTTATTGACCCGCTGGATTAGCTCCGTCTTAACTTCGTTGTCCAACGGGAGCGACATGATGTGCTGGACCGTATCAATGATTGCATCTGCCTTAGACATAGATTGTGTGGTCATGGCGCGGTGGAAGACTTGACGGTACACTTCAAAGATTTCACGTTTCTTCCGGGCGATGAAGTATTCGAGGCAGGGAATGGATAGGCAGTATTTTTCTTTTATTGACGAACCCACCCCATTTTGGCACTCCACCTTTTGGGGGAATGCCTTAAAATCAATATCTTGAACAAATAAATCACTACTTTTCAGTGTTTGAACGGCCTTATCTCTCCTGCTATACACAAGCGGCCAAACATCGTCTAAATTTACCGGAAACTCATTTCCTGAAGCCTGTAAGTTCACAATTTCTTCAAAGTATAACTTTACATCCGAAGATATACTGTTTTTCAACAACTTACTCATAGCGTTTCCCCTCCATTCGTAATATCACATATACCAGCAAGCGCAAAGACAAAGAATAAACATAAGATTAGTTGAGCGCAAATTTTTACATCTTCTACTTTTTCGACAGGGATCACATCCCGCCAAGGTTCAGGCAGGTGATTCTTTAGGTTAATTACTAAGGCAAAGAGTGTTGCCCATGAAAAGATCGTTCCGACTTTTACGGATGCGGGAACAGTAGTTGTTCCGGCTACTGAAATTGTTTGTTTCATCTGACTCTGACTTTAGATGAATTAAATAAAAAAAGCAGCTCTATATAATCCAAAACTTGTCAGAGTCACATATATCATAGATATATGAACGGATTATGATAGAACTGCCAATGCCTTCTATTTTCTATTAGCCTGCTCGCTTGCAGTACCTATATGTAACTCTGACACTGCAAAGATGTGACAAAGATTTTAGAAAAACAAATTATTGCTCTTTTTCTTTCTCTATTTGTATCAACCTTTCTTCTAATTCAATGATTTTTCGAAGATAACCGTTTGTTTCATTTTGATTGTTGATTATTTTGTCTTGGTTTTTAACCATTGTGTTAATCTTACAATACCAACAAAATAAATCTCTTCCTAAAATAAAAAGACCAATTGCTATAAATAAAAGGAGCCAAATAATACTAACATTTTCCATAATATCATCATTTTTAATTATATATTTGTTTTTATTAATATAATAATTTCAAGTCATATAAGAAAAGCAAATTATCAGGAATAAAAAATCAATCATTTAACAACTTTCTTTCTTCCTCTTTTCTAAAAGCGATAAAAGCCTTCAAATCAGACTCTAAAATAAATTTGTATGTAAACTTTTTTCGTTTTGATTTATTATATTCATTCTCAATATCAAGAAGATACTTATTCTTAATACCAAACAGTAATTCATCATAAGCATGTTCCGTAACGCAGATATAATAAGTCTCATACAACTCGAACTTATTCGATGGTATAGAACCCAAATTACCAAGATCTTGATAATTGATGTCGGAATCACACATATATATCACACGCTCACCAAGCGGATGAGTCAACTTGGTAGTATCTATCCTTTTTTCTTTTGCAGTCAAAAAATCAATAGACATATCCGCATACTCTTTCCTGTCTTTCTTTTTCTCAGCATCTACTTTTTCTGATTCCTGACTATTTTCAGATGATTCAACTTCATTATCCGAAAAACCAAAAGAAAGTTGATGTGCGTCAACCAACTTATATTTATCTATATCACTCGATATCAACATAAGGACTTATCATTTTAATTAATTTATCTTCCAATACGACACGTATGTCTATTCCTTCTTCCTTTAGTTTAGCTACCTTTTCCATTTTTTTAGGGCCAAATCCATATCCAGCGACAACTATATTAGTCCGCTTAGAAACAGATGTGTCAATATCTGCACCCAAATCTTTTAACACCTCTGCCAATGCTATGCGTTCAAAATTTTCAAATACACCGGTTATAACCACTTTTTTATCGTAAAACGGATTATCTGGATCAGCGTTAGACAAATCTTTTTTCAAAAGATCACCTGTTATTTTCGCATGATAACCTTTTTCCCAATCACTTTTTTCATCGGATAACTGTCTACCTCCTTTCAAATGGATAAGATACAATCTCGCACAACATTCTGCATCAAAAAGAGCATCATGATGATTATCGCATGGTATGCCATATTCACTGCACAAACTATCCAGCGAAGCACCAAAGATGTTATATGTACATTCAAACTCACCTATTTTCTTCGGTTTGATACCATACACTTCCAAATTCTTTTTCAATACTGATTCATCAAATATAGCATTATGAGCCACAATCTTATCCTCTCTAAAATAATACTCAATATCTTTCCAAACATCCTTGAAAGTAAGACAATATCGAGTCATATCTGGAGTAATACCATGTACTTTTATTGTACTTGGCGTATATTCATTATTTGGAGGCTGTATCAAAATAGATCTCTTTTCAACAAATACTCCATTTCTAACTACTACAATTCCTATTTGGCAAGCCATCATATCATTGTTTGATGTCTCAAAATCTACGGCCACAAAATCAAGATTTTCCATAAATTGTTATCATTTTCAAGATTCCCCGCAAATATACAATATTTTTGATAACACAATTGCATCATAATTGATTTAAATCCATGACATAAAAACGCCCCGCGAAAGTTCGCAGGGCGCATCCTCGACCTGTAAATCGTCAAATAACAAATCAAAGTGTAATATTAAGGAGCTCCTTTGCAAAATTACGCAATCCTTCGTTTATTTTTTCCACCTGCTTTCTGCGGGGCTTAGAACGGTTGTTCAAGTAGTTGGATAATTGCTTTTGGTTGATCCCGGTTATTTTTTCCAAACCTGACAAAGACATATACCCCTTGTAATACTCCAAAAAGCTTTGTACATCCAACTTGTACTCTATCTCGTAATCAGATTTTATCTGATCAGGCCACTGTTCCCGCGGAAGATTGTTTTTGATAGCCGCAATAGCACTCTCGACATCCTTCTTCACGTCCTCTATGCTCCCTCCGGCTGCATATATTCCATCGCAGTTTTCTGAGTAAGCATCATAGTAATCCTTTGACTTTTCTACAACAATGATTATTTTTTCCATGACTCCCATTTTATATAATTCCAAGTACGGAGTCCTCAGACCCCGTACCTTCTAATTAATTTGTTTGCTAACCCTTTCCCGATCTCCTTTGCCCCATGATAGGGGACCGGCTCGGAAAAAACACCGTCTTTCACATAAATGTAATGGCTTCCTTCAGCGTGGTGGTATTTCCACCCAGCACTGACAAACCTGTTGTGAAGTTCTTTATATTTCATACTCTTTTGTTATTTGACACTGCAAAGATAGCAAAATTTCTATTATCCAACAACAAATCATGGTAAAATTTCCATTAAAAACACAATTATATAATATATCCCCCATCCGCAGAACTCATAAACAATGTTAAATATCCCATTTCAACCAAATTTTCTTGACATCATATTTGGTATCAAAGAAATAATCCGTATCTTTGCATCGTAATCAAAAAACAAACAATAACGATTAAAACATAAAGATCATGAAACTGTATCACGCATCACCTATAGAGAACAAAGAAAATATCTTAGAATATGGTATTCTTTCAAATGAAAGTGATAAAATATCAAATGACGAAAGATTATCCGGATCTTACGTTTTCGGGTTCAACAATATAGCCGATGCCATTAATTTTATCACCGACAACACTCCCGATTATGTTATATTTTCATTCGAAGTACCTGATTGTGACGTTATTCAGGACACAGAATATGAAGATGGATGCGCTTTCGCCGTAGAGTATGACATTGCCCCGGATAAATTAGTTTTTGAAGAAGAAGTATTTTAAAATATAGATTGCAGGTTGGGACAACCAGAAAATACAGGCGGGCGATTAGTTCAGGCAGGTAGAACAGGCGAAACTTATCCATAGAAGCCATTGTCCCCGGTTCGAATCCGGGATCGCCCACAGTGATAACATTAAACAATAATTGCCGTGTTTGACTACAAATGTTTAACTATGTTAAATATCTCATTGCATCATAATTTTCTTGACATTTTATTTGGTGTCACCAAAATTATTCGTATCTTTGCAGTGTAATCAAAAACAAAGAAGTGGGGGCAACACTTAAAATTCTGCATATAAGAAATGAAAGCAATAGCAGTTAAGAACACATTCAACGCAAAAGAAAGTCTGAAAATTCAAGGTTTCGTTTATGATCCTTCAACAAAAACATGGTCTAAAGACTTCTCTTCCCAATCCGAATTTGACGAATTTTACTCAAATTTCACAAGTGCCGCCTATTCAGGTAGAAAAAAATGCAAGTTTAATGCAGCCGTTGTTTTTGAATTTGTTGAAAACAAACCTGAAGTTTCCGAATCAGTAAAAGCAGACTCTAACACATCTTATGAAGAAACAATCGTAATCCCTTCTGAAGAAGAAGTTGTAAAAATGATCAAGGCTGGTGAGATCAAAGATTTTAAATTTTCTTTGGGCAGATACAAAACAGTATTAAATGGTTATGTCATGTACATGGAAGAGGGTGGCAATACCATAGATATTAGAGAGGTCGGAAAAATATCAGCAGAGCATGAGAAAAATTTATCCATGATCATCGATCAGACTGCTAAAGCCTATATTAATCGTTTACACAAAAATTAGTTTTTGAAGAAGATACAATATACAATCATGAAAACAAAAAAGGAAGTTATTGAATTTGTAAAAAGTGAATTGTCAAGTAATAACGCATTAATATTGGCAACATCGGGCAATGGTGGTTCCGGGCTTGCTCTCATACAAAACCAAGAAGACGACTTTATCAACAACTTAATCTCAGAATTGAAAGGATATTCATTTGATGGGATCGTGGATGCCTGTAATGATATCAGAGAATCTGAATATTACAATGATAATTGCGAAGTATATCAGTTTAATGATGATCAAGGATACTCAATACAAATTGTAGTTTTTTAATTATGATAAGAAAAGAAATAGGTTTAAAAATAGCCCGGTTGCGAAAGGAAGCCGGGCTGTCGCAACGCGATCTGGCCGAAAAATCCGGTTTGACACAAAACACCATATACAAAATCGAGAATGGCAAATTTTCGGTCGGAATAGATGTATTGTGTAAAGCCACCGAAGCACTCGGAAAAAAACTGGACATCATCTAATGGGGGTGGGTGTGTCAAACCAAGGCACACCCCCATTAACAAATAAACTAAGCATCATCCTTATCACCGCCTTTTGATAACACATCCTTTATTTTACCAACAGATTTAACTATCTGTTCAGAATTACGCCTCAATATCTGATTCTGGCATTCCAAATCTCGTATTCTTTCCGCTTGCTTTCTGATAACCTGCGTATTACGCCGAAACGCGTGTACCGCCTGCATGACCGCCTTCGATGCCTGATACAACTTTACCTGGTCCATCAAATACAACAAATCTTCCCGGTCACTGTCAGAGAGCGACCGGATCAGGATGTTATTTATCTTTTTCATTCAATTCCTTTCAATGAGCGGTAATACACCAGCCTTTTTCAACTTCTCATACAAAAATATGCGGCCTTTTGCCTCCATTCGGTATTTAAAACCGAATCTTTACTCCCATCCCTGTGCATTATGGGGACCGATTTGCTATGCACATACCCCTGAGTTATGTACGGCGAATATAGTATCCATTGCCCGTTTACCTTTCTCTGTATCTTCAACTCCTCCAATAACCGGTTAAAAGACTTAGCAGTCATCCCGTAATCCTGTGCAATCTGTGTAATGGTAACTGTTTCCTTGCTATTCAATATAACCTCCAAGTAGTCAGTCTTTTTCTTCATTTCGACTATCTCCGTACTCATAACCGATATCTGCTTCTGCTGTTCTTCTATCTGTTCCTGTTGTTTTGCCGCCAGCATCAACGCCTGACTAAACGATCCTGGTATAACCAAAGCCGATTGTGTTTTTTCTCTCAATTTCTTTTCACACTCAATAAAATACCTACGTGCCTGCTTTCCTTTGTCATTACCTTCAACCATTGATAATTCCTTAGCTGCGTCGATAGTCAGGGCGTATTCTATCTGAGGACGACCACCTTGGGGGTTTTTGATAAGATTGTCAAAAACTACATAGTCTTCATTTTCTACTAAGCCATATTTCTCGATACGGTTTTTAATCCAATTAGCAAACTCTTGTTTGCTTTCTAAAAACCGGTGCAAATCTCTTGCACTAACTGCACTCTTACCGTTTTTCTCTGTAATCTTAACTAATACTTCCATTTTATTTTATAATTAAATCGTTGATAATTATATTGTTTTAAAAATTAACAAAACTCACTCCATTATACTGATACACATCATCCCCATCCTGTGACATATAGCCACCAATGGCATTCGCCATTGCGACAACACCGTCGATCTTTTCAATGCTCCTTTTTTTATCCATCTTGATATTGTCATTCGCATCCCTGTATATCACCACGTTACGAAACATTCAACGTATAACCGGATTACCCATCAAATCAACGTTACCGGCAGTAACGTCCGCCTCTATCTGCTTGGTCGGCTCGCTCATGTTCTGGATGCCCTGACTAAACGGGTCCAATATGTCGTCAAATCCTTCTTTCTGCAATCCTTGTATCACCCCGTGATACGCCTTCGCCGGGTCAAACGCCAAATTCCTAACGTCATATCTCTTCAGTATGGCCGACAATTCGCTTACCATCACGTCGATATCTATCACATCGCCCGGCGTCACATTGATCCAACCTTCTTTTTGCCATTGCCGGTAGTCCACCCGGTCCTCCTTTTGCAATATCTTCCCCTCCGGTATCCAAAAATACATCCTGTATGCCGGATGGCTGACATGCGGGAAATAAAGTGCAAGCGCATTGATATCCACATGAGCCGCCAAATCCAGCCCTGCGTAGCATTCCCGCCCGATCAGGTCGTCTTCCGTGGTCCCATAATTGCAAGCCGCCACCTTCTCATCCCGTATCCAAACGTCCGGAGCGTCCACCCACAAATTCAGGTTCTTCGTTTTAAAGTTAACCTCCGTAGTGCCTCCTTTATTGACCGCCTGTTCAAACTCCATCTGCATAAAATCCTCATATACCGACACCCCCAAGTTAGGACACGCCTTAGTCCAAACCGAAGGATCTTTCCAATCATCCTCTTTGTCAAGTGAGTATATAAGCGCGAACGTGCTATCCTCTTTAATATCTCCACGCAGGATATCTATATAGTGCCTGCGCATAGAATAATAAGGCGAAGACATGTCAAACCCGGCAGTGGTGATGGAAAATATAAGCGGCTGCCGCCTTGCACCCATACCAGACCGCAACAGGTTGTAGATATCATCGTTCGGCCAAGCGTGCATCTCATCGCATATACCGCAATGAGGCGACAAACCGTCCTTGTTTTTCGTCTCCTTGGACAACGGTTTGTAAGCCGATGCCGTCGATTCCATCACAATGGATGTAGTCCACTTCTTCACGTACTTGCTAAGCATCGGCGATTGCTCGACCATCATGCCGGCAGCTTGCCAACATATTGCGGCCTGATCCTTATCAACAGCAGCACTATAGACCTCCGCCCCCTGTTCTTCGTCAAGTATCAACATATACAGCGCGATGGCAGCAGCTAAAAACGTCTTCCCGTTCTTCCTCGCCACCTCCACATTTGCATATTTAAACCTGCGGACACCGTTCTTTGTCTTCCAGCCGAAAACGACCCATAAGATAAAGCACTGCCAGTCTTCAGGTATAAATTCCTGTCCCGCCCATTCTCCTTTGTAATGCCGTAGGAACTGACAAAAACCAAGGATTCTTTTTGCCGCTTTCTCATCAAAATACAGCCCCATTTCCGTAGCTTGCTTCAAGTCTCGCACGTGTCTTTCTACCGCAAGCCTCTCCAATTCACCGGCTTTCCTCTTTCCTGACATCACGCTGTCGATGTATGCCAACGCCTTGTCCTTGTATATTTCTTCCTTTTTCTTTTTCATCTTATTCCGCTTAAAAATTGTGACAGTTCGTCTTCCTCTTCTTTGGGGGACTGGTTCATTTTTTGCCGGCTCATAGGCGTAAACCCGAAATCAGCCCCCAACCTATTTACATAATCAAACGCCTTAAACATCGTATTCACCTCCTTGATCGCTATCCCGTCCATCATCCGTGCACCTTTCTCCACATTGTCCATGATATCCGACATACATGTAAATACAAAATCAAGGCTAAAAGCATAGAGGGCCAAATGTTCTATGTCCATTTCCGTCAGTACGCCCAACGCTATAAGCTGGTTCGCCTTCGTCTTGAAAATATCTTTCGCCCGCTTTGTCTTCAGCACTTTCAGTTTTGCCGTTGATGTGATCTGATCGATAGACGTCAACTTATCTGCCTGATCAATGTTCCCGGACATCCTGCAAGGCTGGTCCGTCCCTCGAAGCTTCTTAACTTCATCAAATATTTTAGGTCTCCCTTTTCCCATTTCACATATTTTTTAGTTCATAAAAAAAAGTCCAATTTTGCACGCACGCAGAGCGAGGTTGATTGCGGTCTTGGAACCATGAAGGCATAGAGATTTCACCCCCCTCCCTGTCAGTCCTTTCGACCGTTTGTTTCGATTTTGACCAATTTTACAACTCATTTTTTCGCGCGCGTACATATAAAAGTCTCTTGGTAAACAACTTACTTGGTTGTGAATCAATTGATAAGCATACACATGAAATAATTTTCATTTTTATCCTATTCTTTTTCGATTTTAGAAAGCATCGTCCAGCAGACGTACTGCTGGATTGTCAATCCTCAATCTCTCGTCAATGCTCTCTAAATATATTTCGGTTGTTTCCAACCTTCGATGTCCAAGCATTTGTTGTACTGATTTAATATCTGCTCCCGCAATCAGAGCCGTGACAGCAGCAGTATGTCTCAAAGAGTGAGATGTCTTATGCTTAGAGTAGATATCGGCCTTAACCATGTATGACTTTACAATCCTTCCGATCCTCGAAGGTGTCAGTTGCCTTTCGCCTGTTGTGTTATGCGTCAGAAATACAAATTCGTCGTCACAAGAGACCCCCCTATATGGCAAGTAATCATTAAGTATAGGATCTATTGCCTTATTGGTAAGCCCTATAAACTGCCCGTCCACCTCTTCCCCCTTACGCAGTACTTTTACGATATAATCCGGCCCTTTTTTCTCTATATTTGCGACTCTCAATCTCGAGACCTCCACGCACCTTAATCCTGACCTAAGCATAAGATTTATAATCGCGTAATCTCTTTTACCAATCAAAGTATCACGAGGAATAACCGAAAGTAATTTTAATACTTCATCGGTTTCCAAATGAAATTTCATGTGCGATTTTATCTTATGTTTTATATATACTCCAGAAGCTATATTATCATGTTCTCCGACATCTTTTGCATATCTATAAAACTGTCGAACTGCTTTAAGATATGAATCAATAGTATTACCTGACAACTTTTTATCAACAAGATATGATTTATAAGCGAGAATATCAGATCTTTCCAAATTCCTAATATTTCTTCCTTTTATTACGACCCATTTTTTGAAATAATCAAGATTGTTTGAGTATAGTTTTTTTGTATTATCCTTAACATCGAGATTGTTTAAAAAATCTTTTTTAATATCTTCAAAATAACTCTTCATGATTATTAATTTAAAATTTAATTTTTTGTTGCAAGTTCATATTATTTCTTTCCGAACGTTTCCTCAAACATCTTGTCCAGTTCGTCAAGTATCATCTTTCTTTCTCCGGAGTTGCCTGTGTTATCCAGCGAATAGATTCTAATAAGCAATTGTTTCCGCGAACCACAGAAGCACCCACAGGTGTAGAATGGAGCAACATTAGGGTAATTATGCTTGTACCATAGGTGGTTTGTCCCTTTAACGGCTACGTAGTTGGATGTGACTATAAACTCTCTTTTTATAGGGATGTATCCTGGAGTATTGGGGTTCCCGGCTGCAGAATAGCGCACATCACAATCGCTATCCTTGGCAAGCTCAGTAAGCGCATCTACCGGGGTGTTGGGGTTGCCGGCGGCAGAATAGCGCACATCACAGTCGCTATCCTTGGCAAGCTCAGTTAGCGCATCTACCGGGGTGTTGGGGTTGCCGGCGGCAGAA
>ERZ777011.1077-NODE-1077-length-33082-cov-3.010779_pt1 | contig 33082 bp, 45 predicted proteins | sample MGYA00374964_ERZ777011 | MGnify/ENA primary metagenome ERZ777011 (study PRJEB29310, sample SAMD00008975) | mouse gut metagenome | study: EMG produced TPA metagenomics assembly of the Metagenome analysis of fecal microbiota from mouse which was promoted...
GTCAGTCACTATCTTAAACCATATAATTAATAATTTGATTGGGTGTATGCAAATGGAAAAGCAAGAATTCTACGAGCGGGCACAGAAACTAAGAAATCTTTACAGCAAGAATGTATTCGAGAATACATTGATTTCCTTTATTGTCTATATCGTGTTTAAAAACAATGAAAAGTTACCTGAAAAAATTGAATTTGAATATGATATTGCATATTGGGAAAGAGATGAGTATCGAAAAAAGGTAGAAAAGTTGGTTGATGAGCTAGGCATTGTTTGTGAGTATGCAGCATGTGCTCTAAAGCAAGTCTTGATTATTAAACCAAAATTCAAGTAATATCAACGCTTGACTGACTAACAGTCTGCTATTTCGAAAGAAAAAGCAGGCTTGTTTTATGTTTTAAAATATAAAATATTACAAAACCACCCCAGTCTAATTTTGACTGGGGTGGTTTTAGCTTAATTTAGCTTGTATTCACAATGAACGATAAAAAAAGATTCTTTCGTCTGAACCGATAACGCCGCCTACCCGCATAGAGCTAACAGTCTGAGTAATATCAGAAATCTGCTCAAAGCCCATTTTTCTTGCGAGATAGTACATAGAGGATTGACGACTGGTGCGAAGGTAAACCGAGGAAAAATTGCGATTTTTCATGTCCTCCAACGTGTAAGCAAACAACTGCTTTTGTACGCCTTTTTTCTGATAGCCCAAACAGGTTATAGAATCAGAAATATAGGCAACACGCTTAGGATCTGGAAAATGAACCGGATGATCACCTTCAACCATAGGATGCCAAGACATCAACGCCACAGGTACCCACATTCCCTTCTGAATTTCGATTTCCATATGATTGATACCACCATTAGCAAATTCGTTAAAGTAGCCAATCAGTTTATCTGTATCGAAAAACTCATTGAATGGGGGATAGGCGAAAAATTGTTGCAGCATCCACCAAGTTGACAGATCAGTTTCATTTATCCGAGTAATACATCCATCCAAGGTAAAATTCTTCAGCTTTTTCATCATGGTAACTCCTCTCAATGTTATAGATTGTTCATGGGTAAAAAAGCGTATAATTAAGTATACAACAAAAACAAAGAAAAGTAAACATAATTCGTTTATATACATATCTATAAAAACGTTTTACAAAAAGATATGATATGTATATAATAATCATATAAAAAAGAAAGGTTGAAAGGGAGAAAAAATGAAAAAAAACAAAAAAATAATATTAATTTTTATATCAGTAATTACGCTAATAATTATAGTTACAGCAGCAGTTCTAATCATAAAACCAAATAACGAAAAATATAAGAAACATTACAAAATAACTTATTCAGCAAGTTACAATACAGCAAAGGTATTAGAAAATGATAAACAATATGAAATAGTGTCAGATCAAGACAGATTTCAAGAAATAATGGATGAAGTAAAAAATAAAGAATATAATGAAAAATTTGATAAAGGATTTTTCAAAAATAAAAAATTATTAGTAGTAGAAGGAGAAATAGATCCTGAAATTAAGAAAATAAAAATTGATGAAACAAGTGCAGACATTACAATATATTATGCAACACCACTTACAACGCAAGATGAAATATTTGATTTTAATTTATATCTTATACCTATTGATAAAGAAGTAGAAGATATTAATGTAGAAGTATCACCATATCCAGACAGAGTATATTAATAATATGAAAATATAAATCCAAAACCCAGAAAACCATAGTTATCAGCTTTCTGGGTTCCAATTTTATTTAGGATGCTAGGAAAGAATTTACACAATTAGATTTCGAAATTAATTTTGTAAATATTATTATCAGAATAAATATTTCCAATTTGCACATTAAAAATATGTGTAGATGACACCTCTTCATATGGAGAAAGAGATTTTATGACATAGTTTAGTCCGAAAAGGAATAAAATACTGAATATAAAGAAAAGTATGGGTACCAATATAATAATTAGCAATATGCTTTTTATAGCTTTTTTCATAAATAATTCCGTTCAGTTTTTTGATTCACTTTATTCTTAAGTAAGATATAGTATATATTTAATAAAAAAGATATAAAAATAAATGTAATAGAGTATAAGGGAAGCTAAAATTTGAATAAAATATTGAAAAATGGTATAATTATGTTAAGTATCGTTATTAATGCCATATCCACCATGAGGTGGTTATTTCTAGAAAGAGAAACAGGAGGAAGAAGAAAATGGCCAAAAGAAGATGCAAACATCGATCAGCTTTTATGATGAAGCGGAAGTGCTTGCACTGCAAACACAGAAGAGAGTGCTACTTAAAAGTAAAGCGAAACAGAAGGAGGTTCACCGTAATGGTGAGTGTAGCGCTCGTAATTATGATTATAGTTACAATCTGTGCCATTGCTGTAATCACAAAGCAGAAAAAAGAGGAAGAAATTGAAGCAATCAAAACTGTTGAAATGAAACCACAACAAGAAATGTCGAGCTATCCCGTCGAAGAAGATTTGCCCGAAATCAAAACTATCAGCAAAGAAGAGAATGAAGAATCAAAAGTTACAGTGAATCAAATTGTAGAAGTAACTGATGAGGTTCCACTCATATTTTCTGAAGCGGAGAGGATTGCCATGGGCAAAACAGTTTACAAAGAGGCAAGAGGTGAATGCGAAAAAGGCAGAATAGCCATTGTCGCAGTAATCTTAAACAGGCTAATCACGGGAAAAGTAGAGTATGGAGCAGAAAATGGAAACGTTATGGAAGTCATTACATATTCGGGAGCATTCGCTTATCCGAAAGATATGACAGACGAATTTTTCCTGAATTGCCCAGAGTACGAACTCTGCATGGAAGCGGTAGAAAAAGCTTTGAATGGTGAAGATCCAACACGGGAGTATTTTCCTGAAGGAGCATGTCACTTCTATTCCCTGGTTGAACCATTGTCGGAAAAAGAGGCAGCGAGACGCGAAGGCATCGACATCTATGTAATCGGTAACCAAGCATTTCACAATGATCTGAACTGATCGAAAAGGAAGGCAAGCGGTGGTGTTCCACTGCTTGCTTTTGCAATTTAATTGATAAGTGTAATAAAGTGTGATAATATACTTAAAATATTATGAGTGAGGAAAAAGTGGAATTCATAAAAGCAAAAACAATATTGTCAAAAATTAAATATGGAAATCAATGGTATGGAATAGATTATAATATGAATCTATATAGAGGATGCTCACATGGATGTATATATTGTGATAGTAGAAGCAATTGTTATCATATAGAAAACTTTGATACAGTAAAAGGAAAAGATAAAGCACTAGAAATATTAGAAGAGGAACTAATAAGAAAAAGAGATAAAGGAATTATTGGAATTGGAGCGATGTCAGACACTTATAATCCGCAAGAAATCAAATATGAATTAACAAGAGGTGCGTTAAAGCTAATATCTAAATATAATTATGGAGTATCGATAGATACAAAAAGTGACCTAATTATAAGAGATATAGATTTATTAAAGGAAATTAATAAAAAAAACAATGTGATTATCAAATTTACAATTACTACACCAAGAGACGAAATAGCTAAAATAATAGAGCCACATGTATGTACATCTTCTAAAAGATTAGAAGCGATTAAAAAGCTTAGTGAGAATGGTATTTTTACTGGAATTATGATGAATCCAACATTACCATTCATAACAGACAGCGAAGAAGACATAAAAAGATTAGTTAAATTGGCACATGAAAATGGAGCTAAATTTATACACACATATATGGGGATGACATTAAGAGAAAATCAAAGAGATTATTACTTTAAGCAGTTAGACAAAAACTTTAAAGGTTTAAAAGAAAAATATATTAAATATTATGGAAATAAATATCATTGTGCAACACCGAAATGTAAAGAACTATACAAAATATTTAAAGAAGAATGTAATAGATATGGAATTTTATATAACATGAAAGATATAATTAAAGCATACAAAAAAGAAATACCAGAAGATGAACAAATGACATTATTTATATAAATGATAATTGCCAGGTAATCTAAATTTCAGACCACCTGGCAAATTCTTTTGCGTGTTATTGTTACTTCTGATGACGGAATCGAACCGTTTTTTCAAACACAGAGTTACTTTTGTACTTAAGCGTAAAACCAAGCTTTTTCCAAAATTCGCGAGAACCCGCGAAAGGTGGGGGAGCTGAGAGCTCAATTAAGCGGGTGTTGTGAGGGCGCATTTTTTCCAGCGCCAAAGAGTACAATTCTGTGCCAAGACCTTTGCCACGATCAAATACAGCAAATTCAGCAATGTAGCAGCTTTTCTCTGAAAAAACCAGAGTGAGAACGCCAATAATTTCTTCTGCATCATTCTTGAAAAAGTATAACTCGTATTTTTCAGGCTTTGCCATGATGTCGAGGAAATCACCTTTTCCAATGATGCCGTCAAGAAAATGATTGGAAAATTCTCTGACCTCTTCTTCAGATACTTGTGCTGGTTCACCATGCTTATTCATACTGTAAGTAATCTTAGAATAGCTGCGGCGATAATCCCGATAGTCTTGGTCTGTTATCCGGACCAAATGATTAGGCATAAATAACACTCCTTCCAAAATATTATGTATACTATTATAACATACAATACCAACAACTTCAAATATAGAAAAGAAATCGATACAAAAAAAGGGAAAAGACTAACAAAAGTTAGTCTAAAAATCGCACAAAGAATCTTCAATAATATAAGAAACTTGTAACATATCTTCATTATCAGCTTTGATAAAGAAGAAAGGCAATCGAGTATTAGAATCTTTATACATAGATACATGAACAGAACCTACTTTTTCACCCTCGATTTTTGTACTATCATTTGTATCGACAAATTTTTTCATATCCTCCCCCTTTTAAAATAGTGTCTACAAAATAATATCATAAAAAGCAAAATCAAAACTAGATGCACCTTTACAATATTTTACATTTTTCATTGAGTCAATATATAATTAGAAAAGAATATATATAAATATATGAAATATAATAAACATAAACTGAAGTCTCACTTCGTGGACAATGGTTGTATATTACTTCTAAGGAGGTAATATATATGAAAAAATTTGTAATAAGAAAAAGGGGCAATTATGTGCAAAGAACTTGTAGAATAGAAGAGGAGATATTAGATAAAATTGATCAAATCGTATTAGATTATAATTTACAATCAGCTAATAGTTTTATAAATGATGCACTAAGATTTGCAATAGAAAATATGAAGATTGAGGAATGAAAATCAAAGGCAAAATAAAAAAACTACCAATTTCTTGGAAGTTTTGGTAGCGAGAGACAGAAGGCTCTCGCTATTTTTATGAAAAAAATGGATATTTTGATATGTATTTGGCGTTGTAAGCATAGAAAAATTAAGAATATAATGAAAATTTAACTAATTAGAAAACAATGCAAATAAAGTTACAAAGAATAAAAGCTAATATAAATTATAACAAAAGTTCAGCAAAGAAACTGAATTATAAAAATATATATTGCGAAGGTAATATATTTTATAGTATAATTTTTTTACATTTTATACCATAAATATTAATATTCAATGGAGATAAAGAATGAAAATTAAAAAGATATTAAAAATTATATACATTATTATATTTATTTATATTTGTTTATTTACTATTAATTTGTTCAAAAAAGCATATATTTTCAGAAAATTTTCAAAAGAAAATTATCAATATTATAAAGAAAATACTAATTTCTACAAAAAAATATCTACAGACAATTCAGAAGTAGAAATATGGAGAAAAGAAAATAAAGCTGTAATTAAGGAAAAAAATTTTCAAGGACAAGAAATAAAAACAACATATTATGATGAAAATTATAAATATATAATTAGTAACAATACAGTTACCAAAAATAATACCGATTTTTTACCAACAGTAGATGTATGCCCATTATATGCTAATAGTTATTATCAAGCACTAATTGCTTCTTTGTTTTTAAAAATTCAAAATGAAAAAATAAATGACATGAACTGTTATAAACTGTATACAAATAAAGATAGTTTCTTGTATAAATTAACTATAATTGGTGATAATACTATTTCTGACGATAAACTTTATATAGATAAAGATACATGGTTATTGATAAAAAAAGAATCAGAAAATTTGACACAATTTTTTGAATATAAAATGAATGTTGTTACAGAAAAAGATGTAGAAATGCCTAAAATGCATAAATATATTTTAGTTGATGAAACATAAAGGAAAATATTTACAAATATGTAAAAAAATGTTAATATATTCAATAGTGCATTGCGTCTTCGTTCTAGGGGGGATTGTTTGTAAAAAATGGAGGAAAACAATCATGAAAAATATAAGACGGATTTTGGCAACAATGTTAACCGCCATATTTATGGTATCTATGATTTCTACATCTGCATACGCTGCTGAAGCAGATAATATTTCATCAGATTATAATATCAACGAGGATAATTTAAATGATGAAACGTTATCAACTTATAAGGATTATACGGCAGTTAGTGGAGTGGTTTACAATAACAATCTTTCGGGTAGCTTAAAACTTTATCCTTCTTGCGATCAAGGCGGATTATTCGTTAAGCTTCATCTTTCTACATATAGTGCATCTACGTCAGGCATACTTCTAATTAAAATGTATGATAAAAATGGAAAAGTTGTATCTGACGATTGGATGATGGGTGTTAACGATGAAGCAACCTTTAAACTACCACTCTTTTCACCATATGGAACATATACTGTAGAAATTCATGCTCAAGGAATAACATCGAATGTTAATGTTAGGGCATATATAAGCAGTTAATTTGAATTATTCGTACATGATATTGTGTAGTCTGTAGTTTCTCCCCCTAGAAAAAGAAGTTACACTATGCTTCTTGAGTGCTAATAAATATTAGATTTATTAGCACTCATTTTATTATTAAAATGTCAAAATATATATGCATTTAACATTTGTTTTCACAAAATAAAAAAATTCCAATTTTTCGGAAACTTTATCAGCAAGAGACAGAGGGCTCTCGCTATTTTTAGGCAAAATTTAATATTTGGATATGTATTTGACGTTGTAAGCTTAGAGAAATTAAGAAAATTTGAAAAATATTATTGTATTCTAAAAAAGTTATTTTATAATCGCTTTATCCTTTCAAAAGGAAATCTTTAGAAAGAAGGTACATATAAATGCATAGCTTAAGCACTTGTTATTATTTATCTAATAATAGATGATAATAAAGAAGACTAATAATAGCACAAAAAAAGAGTAGAAAAGGCATTAAATGAAATACAAAAAAATGCAGAAAGATTGATACCAAAGTTTGATACTGAAAGGCCAAACGACAAAATTCAATTTTTAATAAATGATTTAACAATTAAAGTAAAAAATCAAAATGACAGGGATGACTATTTATGGGAAATTGGGAGTGCATCTAATTGGTTAGCATACCACATATCTGTATTATTAGCATTCCAAGAATATTATCAAAAAAGTAATGGAATAAAAGTACCTAATTTTTTAGTTATAGATCAGCCAAGTCAAGTATATTTTCCACAAAAATTGGTTGAAAATAATAACGAGAAAAATAAAATAGAAAATGATGAAGAAAAAGAAGCTGTAAAAAAGATTTTTGCTGCCATGTCAGAATTTTTTAAAATGTCAAAAAGCAATATACAAATAATTATTACTGAGCGTGCTGAAAAAGAAGTATGGGAAGGTATAGATAACGTAAGATTAATTGAACGCTGGAGAAATGGAAAAAAATTAGTGCCATTAGAATGGATAGAAAATAATAATTAATTTTTTTATCACCGAAAATTAAAATTAAAAAAGTTATTTTATAATTATTTACTTTTTAAGAATGAAAAATGTCTATTTAATTCAAATGTTTATGGGGTTAAGAATTAGTGAAGTCTTGGCACTTACAACACATGATATAGACTTAGAAAGTCGAAGGCTAAGAGTAAAAAGAACTTTAACCAAAGACGAATTAGGTAATACAATAATGGGAAAAAGTACAAAAACATATGCTGGTAAAAGAGAATTGCCAATACCCGATTATCTATTAAATAATATAATTGAACAAATGAGAATTGCAGAAAATCAAGATAACAATGAAGAAAAACTATTGTTTAAACCCGAATATAAGAAATATGCAGACAGGGAAAATGCAAACAATGAATTAAAAAGATTATTAAAAAGAATTTTTGGAATTGAAGATATAACAACTCATAGTTTAAGGCATACTTATGGTACAAGATGTATTGAATCCGGTATGGCTCCGGTAGTTGTACAAAGGTTAATGGGTCACACTGATATTGCAGTAACACTTAATACATATACATCAGTATTTGACGAGTTTAAACAAAAAGAAATTGATAAAGTTAATAAATACTATCTAAAAGAAAATATGATTACTGCAACAAGATTACTAGAAGATATTAAACCAAATAAAGAAAATGAAGAATTAGAATTATAATATTAAAGATACCCATATATAATTTATATGGGTATCTTTTTTATTTAGAGTATAAAGAGGTTTAAAGATTATCACATGCCCAAAATATAACTTGGGAATGTACTTTACATACCCAAAATTAATTTTTTTCATTTTTGGGCATGTAATTGGGAATGTAAGTTGAGAAAAATTGAAGAAAATTAAAAGCAACTTAAAAAAGTTGAAAAATAAAAAAGGCTATATATCAACCTTTCTCAGCATTGTATAGTTTTTACAAAATAAAAAAACTCCCAATTTCTTGGAAGTTTTGGTAGCGAGAGGGAGATTCGAACTCTCGACCCACTGGGTATGAACCAGTTGCTCTAGCCAACTGAGCTACCTCGCCATAACGAATTATATTATACTTGCTAAATTTCGATTTGTCAACACATTTTAATAGAAAATAGGGAAGAAAAAAGCATATACATGAAGTATATGCTTTTTTAGTTAATATTATTCAGCAGCTTCTTCTACTGGATGAACACTAACTTGTTTTTTATCTCTACCTAATTTTTCAAATTTAACTGTACCATTTGATAAAGCAAATAATGTATCATCACTACCTTTACCAACATTCATACCTGGATGAATATGAGTACCTCTTTGTCTAACTAATATATTTCCTGCTAAAACATATTGTCCGTCAGCTCTTTTTACACCAAGTCTCTTTGACTCACTGTCTCTACCGTTCTTAACACTACCTTGACCTTTTTTATGTGCCACTTAAATTCACTCCTTTCACATAAAGATTTGTATATGTTACACATTAAATCTAATCTAAAATTATTCTGCAGCTTCAGCTGTAGCTTCTTTTTTAGCTGCTGGTAACTTGATTCCAGTAATTTCTACTTTTGTATATGGTTGTCTATGACCTTGTGTTCTTCTGTAATTCTTTTTAGCTTTGTATTTGAATACAAGGATTTTTTTACCTTTACCATGAGAAACTACTTTTCCTTCAACTTTAATACCTTTAACATAAGGATTTCCTACTTGAACTTTTTTGTCATCAGATACTAAAATAACTTTATCGAAAGTAACTTTTTTACCTTCTTCATTATCTAATTTTTCAAAAAATACAACATCTCCTTGTGCTACTTTGTATTGTTTTCCACATGCTTCAATAATTGCGTACATTTAAGTACACCTCCCTTTTTTGTATACTCGCTAATCCTTACAAATAGGTAGTCAGGTTAAACCTAACATTTATGGAACCTTAATTAAGCGGATTACAGTTACATATTCTAACACAGAAGGTATATTTTGTCAACAAAAAAGCGGAAAATATGGCACATTAAAAAGATGAAAAATAATAAAAACAAAATTGACAATAAAAAATATTTAATATATTATTTTTAAAGCAGATTTTGCTAAATCGAAAGAAAAGGAGAAGATGATTTTGGAAAACAAAACAACGTATATCATTATAGGAGGAATAGCAATAATAACATTCATTATAATAGCAGCAGTAATTCTTCTAGATGATGGATCAAAAAAAGGGGAAGAAAATGTAAATACTACTAAAACTGGAAACAGTGCAACAACAAATCAAACATCAAATACAGTAGAACAAAAAGAAGAAGAAAATTTTGACTATGTTGCAGCCGCAGAAAAACAAATGGCAGAACCAGCAGCAGGTGAAACTATTGCAGTAATGCATGTAAAAAATTATGGAGATATTACACTTAAATTTTTTGCAGACAAAGCACCAAAAGCAGTCGAAAATTTCTTAACACACGCAAAAGATGGATACTATAATGGTGTAAAATTTCACAGAGTTATAGAAGAATTTATGATTCAAGGTGGAGATCCTAAAGGAGATGGAACAGGCGGAGAAAGTATCTGGGGAAAAGGTTTTGCAGAAGAATTTGATCAAGGTCTAGTACCTTATAGAGGAGCTTTATGTATGGCAAGTGCAGGAACAGGTACATCAAGTTTAGGAAGCCAGTTCTTTATTGTACAAGCTAATCCAGATGAAAAACAATTAAGTAGTATACAACTAATGTATTCTCAAAGTTTTGCAGAAGCATATTCTAAATATGGAGGATATCCAAGCTTATATAATAGTTACACAGTATTTGGACAAGTAGTAAGTGGAATGGATATAGTAGATAAAATAGCAGCAGTTGAAAAAACAATGTCTGCAAGTGGAGAAGTATCAGTACCTACAACAGATGTAATAATAGAATCAATTGATGTAACAACAAAATAAATAAAATGAGAAGCTTAGGAGGCTTCTCATTTTTGTTATCATAACTTTACATAATATTGACGTAAAAGAGAATATGTGTTAATATAAAGAATACAACAAAACTTTGGAGGCTTGATTATGAACCATGAAACTATATTCCGGAAATTTGACGTAATGGATATTCCGAAAGGTAGTATTGTACTTCTATGTGGAGTGCAGAATTGTGGAAAAAGCACCTGGAGTAAAAAACACTTTAAAGAAGAGTGTATAATAAATACAGACGACGTTTTTTATTCGATATTGGAAAAGTATTCTCCAGCCGAAAAAACATTCGAAGAAATCGAAATGTTAACAAGCTTGGAGATAAAACGACTGATTGACGAATCAAAAACAAAAAACGAATATACAGTAGTAGATGCAGTACCGACAGAATATGAAGAACGGATATCTTGGATTGAGGATTTTTGCACAGAGTTTAAAAATGTAATTTTGATTGCATTTAAAAGCAACATTCTTGAAGTTCTATCAAATCCAAGAAAACCAGCATCACATCTTGACGAAAAGTGGGATATAACATTTCCACCACAAGAATATATCGTTATGGCGAATCATGGATTACTGCAAGAAATAAAAAGCGATATAATAAGAATAGGAGCTACCAAAACGTATATTCTTTCTACTGAAAATAAAAATTCAATAAAGTGTGAAATTAACTGATAGATAAAAATCCCTTGGCGAAAGTCAGGGGATTCCACATTTATAAAGAATAATAATATTTTATATAGATACTTGATTATTTTAATAAATTGTGTTACAATAATCACCGTTAACCTTACTCATATCAAAAGATATGGGTTATAATCCAAAAGGAGGTGGAAATAATGAATAAATATGAAAGCGTTATCATTATTAATCCAAGTTTAGAAGAACAAGGAATGAAAGACGTAATAACAAAATTCACAGACTTAATTAGCAAAGACGGAAAAGTTGAAAACGTTGAAGAAGTAGGTAGAAAAAAATTAGCTTACGAAATCAAAAAAAATACAGAAGGTTATTATGTTGTAATTACATTTGAAGCTAACCCAGAATTCATTACTGAACTTGAAAGAATCTACAGAATAACAGATGACATTATGAAATTTATAACAATAAGAAAAGAAGATTAATTGTATTTAAAGAAAACCTTTAAATAGAAAGGTGGAAAAATGAACAAAGTTGTATTAATGGGAAGATTAACAAGAGACCCAGAAACAAGATATACACAAACAAACAATACTCTAGTAGCATCATTTACATTAGCTATAAACAGAAGATTTACAAGACAAGGTGAAGAAAGACAAGCTGATTTTATACCAGTAGTTGCTTGGAGTAAAACTGGAGAATTCTGTAGTAAATACTTCAAAAAAGGTCAACAAGTTGGAGTAATCGGAAGAATCCAAACAAGAAATTGGGATGATGATCAAGGACAAAAACACTATGTTACAGAAGTAATTGCTGAAGAAGCATACTTTGCAGATAGTAGAAGAGATGGAGCAGGAGATAATTTTGAAAATACATTTGGAACAGCAGTTTCAGAAAGTCAAGAATTCCAGGTTTCATCTGATGATGATTTACCATTCTAAAATTTGAGAAGATTGGGGGTTATAGAAATGGCTGATAAGAAAAATAAAAGAAATAATAATAGAAATAATATGGATGATGATTTCAATCCTAAATTCAGAAAAGTTAGAAAAAAAGTTTGCCCACTATGTGCAGACAAAAACTTAGAATTAGATTACAAAAATGCAGAACAATTAAAGAAATTCATCAACGATAAAGGTAAAATATTACCAAGAAGAGCAACAGGAGCTTGCGCTAAACATCAAAGAGCTATTACATTAGCTGTTAAAAGAGCAAGACATATTGCTATATTACCATATGCACAAGATTAATAAATGTTAAAACCTAGAAATATTAATATTCCTAGGTTTTTTTATGTAATATTGAATATACAAATCGCTATTTAAACTATGAATTTTTAGTAAATAAATCCATATTTGTTTTCATAAAATTGTATACAGTTTCGCATATATTCAATTGTAACTTCAAAATATTCTGCTAGACTATAAATATCATTAATGCCGATTTTTAATTGCTAATTTTAGCTTTTCAAAAGGAATAAGAGTATAATAAGACCACTTTTTAGCTCTATATTCTTGCTTACTTATTAATTGAGAATCAGAATTAAGTTTATAAGTAGCATCTGAGTAATAATGTCCGCAATTCTTCAGCAAGAGTACATTTTTCTTCTATATAAGTTCCTAATGCGTTGTAATCAAGCGCAATAGCATTTATTTTATCATAGTTTAGATAAATTCCATTGCAATCTTCAATGTGCCAATCATATATTTTAATATTTTCTTTTTCAGATATTTCGTATAATTTTTCCAAATTCATCTTTTACCTCAATTTGACAATTAAATTTTAAAAAAGAATAGCCCAGTATTAGGCTATTAACAATCCAGAAAGATTTATTTATTATCTTTATTCTTCAAATTATCTTTCAAAACAAACTTAGCGAATTCTTCAATTTGCTTTTTTTGATTATCAGTTATATTTTCATAATCATTGGCAGAAAGTCCAATATTTATTTTATCTGTATCTATTTGTATTTCTACAGAATTACGTACGTTTGATTTGCACAAAATATAGTCTATACTACAATTAAATATTTCAGATAATTTTACTAATATGTCTAAGCTAGGTTTGCGAGTTTCGTTTTCATACATAGCGATAGTACTTTTAGCACCATCAAGTTTATTTGCCAATTCTTGCTGAGTATATCCAAATTCTTCTCTCAAACTTTTAATTCTGTTCATAATCAACCTCCAAAATTAAATGTATTATAACATACTCAAAGTATACTTTTCAATATATTTTTTAAAAAAGTTTTCTTAGAGTGAGAATAATCTAAGAGAAGGCATTAAAATCTTAGAAAAAAATGTTTTAAAAAAAGTATTGACAGTTCACTAAAAGTATAATACACTATGAGCAAACAAGAAAGGAGAATAAAATGAAACGAGAAAAATTGCAAGCTTTCAGAAAAGAAAAAGATTTAACACAGAAACAGATGGCAAGAGAATTAGATATAACAGTTGCACATTATAAAGCAGTAGAGTATGGAATAAGAAATCCGAGTTTTGAATTTTTAGAAAGATTAAAAAATAAATTTCCAAAATGTAATGTAGATAAAATTTTTTTATCTTAAAAGTTCACTAAAAGCATATTGAAAGTGTAAAAAAGATCAAAACAATATTATAAAGGAGGTGAGTTAAATAGGTTTAGATGCAATAGCTTGTGGACTGATAATAATATGGCAACTGATTAAAGTAATGTTAATAGGAATATTACTTCAAGGACTAATTTATCAATTATCAAGAAAACGAATCAGTTTATGGAACATAATGAAAAATAGCGTAGAAAAAGAGATATACAGCGGTCGAACTATACTATCTCTTAAAAATAAAGATTATAAAAACACCTTTTTAAATATTGTAACTAAAGAAGTAGCAAAGGTCAAGCAAATAAAAATTTGAAACAAAAGAAATAAAGAAGGGAAATAAAAATATGAGTAAAAAAAGAATATTATCAGAAGAAGAAAAAATTAAAATCCAAGAAGCGAAGAAAGAACTTAATGAGTATAAAGAAAATATAAAATATGTTGAAGATAAATTATATGATGCAGAAGAAGTAAAAGCAAAAGTTGAAAAAATAACAACAACATATTCAGAAATTAAAGTAAATTCATCTAAAGAAACTACAGATAAGTTTGGTGATGCTATAAGTCAACTGGAAGAACTTAAAATAGATTGTACAGAGAAAATGAAACAAGTTTTATTTGATAAATTTAGAATAGACGACAAGATTGAACAAGTTAAGCAACCATATAAAAATGTATTGTTTTATAGATATACTAAAGGAATGACTTGGGAAAAAGTAGCTGACAAAATAGGATATTCAAGAGATTATGCATGCGAATTACATGGAGAAGCACTATATTTATATTCAAAAATATAAAAAAATAAACATCCCACATAAACCAATGGAATCAAATATTGAAACTATGTTATAAGTAAAATAGATAAATACACAAAATCAACAAAGCAAAAATCAGTTATCTAAGTTTTATAATTATAAAATTATAGACGTAGACGTACGTCTTTTCTATTGCCTTTTTACTGATTGCAGGCGTAAAGAACAACAGAATAGTAGTAACAATTTGGGCTTCATAGAACAAATTGGGACAAGGAGAAAAAATGAAAGAAGAAAAAGAAATTGGGGCAAAAGCAACAATAAAAGAAGAAGTAATAAAAAAGAGAACACTAGATGAATTATTAGCAGAAGATAAAGAGTTACAAAGTCAATATGATGCAAAAGTAACTAAATCAATTAAAACAGCTAAAATAAAGTGGGCAGAAGAAAGAAAATCTAAAAAGAAGAATAACAAAAAAATTCAACAACAATTAGAAAAAGAAAAATCTGAAAAATACAAAGCATTAGTTGAATTAAATGCTTATAAGCTAAAAGAAGAAACAATAAAACTAGAAAATTGTTCAAGAACAATTAACAAAATATTAGAAGAAATTTGCAAATAATCTTGGAGGAAATTATGGTAAGTAATTTTACAACAGAACAATTAACAAAACTAATTTATCAAAAATTAGAACCATTAGAATATAACATTATACTTACTAACCCAACTACTGAAACTGAATTTCCAGTAATAGTAATTAATACACCACTAGAAAGTACTAGTAAACAGTATAATAATGAAATAATACAAAGAAAATTTCAGGTATCAGTAGAATGCTGGGAAAATCAAAAATATAGTGTTATGCAAATAATGGAAGAAATTAGTCAAATATTACTGGAATATAATTTCATAAGGATAAGTACAACACCAGATACATTTGACGAAAAAACAAAAAAATATAAGATGATAACGACATTTGAAGTCAAATATAACGGATTAACAAATTCATTTATGTAAAAAGAAAATTTAAGGAGGAATTTAAAATGTTAGAACCAAAAACAAGTACAATGACAAAATTATTTCATGCAGATACATTAGAAGATTTAAAAGATGGAGCCAAAAGAAAACAAGTGGCATATGTGCAAAGCATACCACAATTTATGACAGCACCAGAAGGAATTGCATATTCTGCTTTAGATATACCAGATGAAAGACAAGCAGAAGGAAGACAAAAAGCAGAAAGTTTAGAAATAGAAATATTATTTAAGGAAGATCAATATGATGAATTAAAAGCTGTTCAAAATGCAAAAACAAATGGATATTGGGCAATTCAATTACCAGAAAGTACAGCTTTACAAGAAGGAAAACCATTAACTTGGTACTTTACAGGAACATGCTATGTTGGTATGTCAGAAATAGCAATTGATGACATGTTAAAAACAAAATTAACAATATATAGAAGTTCAGAAATAAGCGAAAGTAAAGGATTTCCAACACTAGCAGAATAAGTAAAAATAATATAAAAAATAGGAGGAGACTCAATAAAGAGTCTCCTCTCTTTTGCAAAGGAGAGTAATAAAATGAAATTAGAAACAAAAAAACAAACAATAGAATTAGTATTTAGAACTAAAAAAATAGTAGATATTACTAGAAAAGCAGGTTGCAAAAATTTTGAAGAGGTATATTTCAAAGCAATGAAAGATTATGACATAGTAGCTTTGTCTCAAATTATATATTCAATTGCAGAAAATCAAGAAAAGAAAAATCCATTTAGAAACTCAGAAGAAGTATACGATTTTATAGATGATTATTTAAAAGAAAATAATAAAAGCTATGAAGAAATGTTTGAAGAATTAGCAGAGGCAATAAATGAAGAAGGTTTTTTTATAAAGAAGAGAAGCAAAGAGAAATTAAAAGAAGCGATATCAAATCCTTTATCGAACATAGATATGGAAGAAGTAGTAAAGAATTCAGCAGAAAAAGCAATTATGAAAGCAGCAGAACAAGAATTTCAAGGATTAAAAGTATAGATGATATTGTAAAAAACATAAAAGAAACTAGTACAATTAAAGAATTAATATATTCATTAGAACCTCTTTGTTATTATTTAGACATGAAACCAGAGGAATTTTGGAATAGCACATATAGAGAAATAAATATATTTACGCAAGTAAGATTAACTAAAATTATGGATGAATTAAGACAAGAAATACAAGTACAAGAAGAAGTAACAAATAAGCTAATTATGGCAGATGCTATGAGTAATAGAAGACCAAAAATAATTTCTTTATTAACAATATTTCAAAAAATATTTCCTAAAAAAGAAAATGAAAGTCAATCTAATGAAGAAATTACTAGAAGAATGAGATTAATGATGAAAGAAGAAAAGAGGTGAGAAAATGACAGTAGAAGAAATAGATATTGTAGTAGAAGTCAAAATTCAAGACTTATTAAAAGAATTTAAAAAGTCACTACCAGCAATAAAAAAGCAATTATCAGAAATACAAAATGAACTTCATAGTATAGATATTAAGAAAATAAAGCTCAACGTAAATATGTCTCAGGTAAAAAAAGAGGTACAGAAGGTAAAAAAACAAATAAAAGAAGCTTTTAAAGAAGCTAATATTAGTGATATAGGGATAAAAGAGAAATCAGATAATACAAGAAAAACAAAAGAAAATTCTAAAAATGCTCCAAAAATAAGCAAAGCTATAGAAGAAAAAGCACCAATATCAGAGGTACAACAAGAGGAAAATACAACAGTAAAACAAAGTAATTCTATAAATAAAGAAAACGAAAAAAATAATAAAAAAGGAGTATTTTCGAGTTGGTTTTCAGAAGCTAAAAAGATGGTAACGAAATTAAATGAAACATTTCAAATAACATCAAGAATAAAAAATGCAATAAAAGGATTTGGAACAGGAATAAAAAATGGATTAGGGTATATTGTTAAATTTGCCGCTAATCTTTTTTCATTACAAAAGATTTATAGTGTGCTAAGTGATGCTGCCAAAAGTTGGTTATCAAGCCAAAATGAAGATGCAAAGCAACTAAGTACAAATATAGAATATATGAAATATGCAATGGGATCAGCTTTATCACCAATAATACAGTTTATAACTAATTTAGTATATCAAATGATGAAAGCTATACAATCTGTTGCTTATGCTTTAACTGGTGTAAATATATTTGCAAAAGCAAGTTCAAAATCATATGCAGCTATGTCTAAAAATGCTAAAAAAGCAAAAGAAGAAACAAAACAACTAGCAGGAATACATAGTGATATTAATAATATTTCAGATAATAAAAGTTCTGATTCAGGTGGTGAATCGGAAATCATGACACCAAGTTTTGATTTATCACAGATGGATAATATATCAAATAAGATTGTGGATGCAATAAAAAATGGAGAATGGTATAAAGTAGGTAGCGAAATTGGACAAAAGTTAAATGAAACACTAGAACAAATTCCATGGAATTCAATCCAAGAAAAGGCAGGAGGAATAGGAAAAGGAGTAGCAGATACAATTAATGGATTTGTAAAAAAGACAGATTGTAGCCTAATAGGAAATACAATTGCTCAAGGAATAAATACAGGAATAATTTTTGCTAATAAGTTTGTTAAAAATTTAGAATATAAAGAAATTGGAAAATCATTATCTGAAGGAATAAATTCAACTATTATTAATATACAATGGGATACTTTAGCTGAAACAATATCATTATCAATAAATGGAATATTAGAAGGTGCATTAGAATTTATTAAAAATTTAGATACAGCTGCGATTGCAAATTCAATTGTAGCCTTTGTTACTAACATAGATTGGCTATAGAATTACTTTTAAATGCTATATTAACAGCAATTGTCGTTCTACCAATGCAAATAGGAATGGCGATAGGAGAAAAAATAAAAGAAGGAATTGATAGTATAATAGAAGACTGTAAAGAAAATGGTAAAAATATTACACAAGGAATATTAGAAGGAATTGCAAGTTTTGGAGATGAATTAGGTCAATGGATTATTGATCATATATTTCAACCATTTATAGATGCATTTAAAAATATATTTGGAATACATTCCCCATCAACAGTAATGCAAGAGCAAGGAACATTTATTATGGAAGGACTGCTAAACGGAATATCTTCTTTAGTTGATAGAGTAACAGAAATTTGGAATAATATTAAAGTTAACATAGGATTAGTGATTGATAATATTAAAAACGGAGTAAAAGAAAAATTTACAGATGTGAAAAATGGAGTAATTGAAATTTTTAATGGAATGAAGAATTCTATGTCAAATATATGGAATGGAATTTGGAATACAATTAAAGGTGTGATTAATTCAATTTTAAGTGGTATAGAAGGAATGTCAAATGGAGTAGTATCTGGAATAAATACAGTAATAAGAGCTTTAAATAGATTACAGATAAGCATACCTAATTGGGTACCAGAATATGGAGGAAAAAAATTTGGATTTAATTTATCTGAATTAAATAAAGTTGCTTTACCAAGACTATCAACAGGAAATGTCGCATATGAAGAAACATTAGCTATATTTGGAGAATATTCAGGAGCAAAAAGTAATCCAGAAATAACTGCACCACAAAATATATTAAAAGAGACATTTGAAGATGTTTTAGCAAATCAAGGATTAAATAGTGATAGTAACTATGCTACAGGATTAAAACAGTTAATTATTCAATTTGGAAGTGCAAAAGTAGCACTAGAAATGGAAAATCTACTACAACAAGCAAGAAGAGAAAATGGAATAGCAACTGTAACAATGTAAAAATAATAAGGAGGAAAAAAATATGTTATGGAAAAAAGAAAATAAAGAATTACCAACACCAACGACGTATAGTGCAGATATTGAAGATACTGATAAAGATAGTTACTCAAGTGTTATAGATGGTTCTCTAATAGATAATCCAATTGCAGTAGGTCTTTTAAAATTATCTATGTCATGGGAACTAAACTCAGAAGAGGAAGCAGAAGAATTAATGCAAATAACTTACACCAATCCATTAATATTAACCGTTAAAGTTCCTGTAATTGAAGGTGGATTATTGCAAAATGCCAAATTTAGAGTTTCAAAAAGAAAAGTAGATATGATAGACACAGAAAAAGGAACAGACACTTCAAAAACAAGATGGAAGTGTTCTTTTAGTTTAATGCAAAAAGAATTAACAGAAGTACAAAAACAAGCAGTAAAGGAGGCTAACAGTTAATGTATCAAACAAGTGAAACTTATAAAAATAAGATATATGAACCAAGTACGAGACACTTACTAAAAGTTTATATTAATAATGAAGAAGTAGAAGGAAAATATATATTAGAATGTAAAATTTCCCAAACATTATTTAATAATGGACAATTTAGATTAGGATCTGTTACTTCTAAGACAGTAGAGCTAAAACTACATAAACTAGCAATTAAAGGAGAAATAAACAATGTATATATCAAAAGTGGAATAGAAAACGAAATAGTTCCAATAGGATATTTTAACGTAGAAGAAATAAAATCTGAAAATGATTACACAGTATCTTTAAAACTATTAGACAATATGATTAAGTTTGAAAAAAACTATAATGGAGAAGCACTAATAAAGCAAAATGGTTATGCAAAACTAAAAGAAATATTACAAGATATATGTACAAAAACAGGAGTAGAACTGCGGTTCTACTTCTTTTTTGAATATGAATGAAAAAATGTATGTATATGATAATACTATATCAGCGAGAACATATATAAGCTACATTGCAGAACAAGCAGGAGGATTTGCATTAATAGGTAGAGATGGAAAATTATATATACGTACAATAGGTGAAAGCTCAGCAGAATTACCACTTAAATATTTTCAAGACTATAAATGGGGAGAGAAATTTAAGGTTAGTCGTATAAGATATGAAGACGGTATACAGGTATTTGAAAAAGGTGATGAAACTAATAATACAGTATATATAAATCAAGAAAATATGTATATCTCAAAACAAGAACAAATAGATAGTATATATGATAATTTAAACAATATTGAAGTATATAGCTTTGAAGGAAATAGTATTATAGATCCAGCACTTGATATAGGCGATATAGTAATAATAGACGGAAAGAAAGTATTATATCAAGGTTCTAGTCAATATGGTGGAAAATTTAAAGCAAATATATCTAGTAAAATACAAGGAAAAGCAAAAGAAGTAACAACAGTAATAGTACCTTCACAAAAAACAATAAATAGAAGAGTAGAGTCGCGAATAAATGAAGCAGAAGGAAATATAACACAGTTAGTAGAAGAAACATCAGAATATTCACAACAGCTAACAGAACATGAACAAACATTGAATAGTATTTCTCAAAAAGTAGAAAGTATAAAAGAATTTTCTAGAGAAGCTTCATCAATGCAACATTTAACAGATACAGCAGACGGAGAAAACTTAGTATTAAACCTAACGATATATGGAGATACAGAAAAGTTTAAAGTATTAACACCTGAAGAAGACCTAGTACCAAGTGAAGATTTAGTACCATATGGAGATACAATAGACTTAATAGTAGATACACAACCTAGAAGTAATCTAAGTGCAAATGCAAAGATATTTGAAATAGCAATGAAAGAACCACTAAGAAATATAGGTCAAGTAAGAGATGAGCTAAACATAATAAACAATAAAGTAACTGTTATACGAAGAATAAGCAATGATTTACAAGTACTAGAACAAGAAATAATAGAAGAATTAGGTGAGATAAAAATACCAACATATAAAGACAATACATACATCTATATAAGAGAATATCCAACACTAGAATATTTTGGTAGATATATTATAGATAATGACTATTTAGAAACATTTGCGACACAAGGAGAATTGCAACAAGCTACAGTGCAGCTAAATTCAAAAATAGAACAAACTAGTCAAAGCATACTTTTAGAAGTTAGTGAAGAATATGTTGAACAAAAGAAGGTTATATCAGCAATATTAGTATCACCAGAAAAAGTACAAATTGAAGGCAATAGAATTAATCTTAAAGGAACTGTAACAGCAAATAATAATTTTAAAATATTAGATGATGGTAGTATGGAAGCTAGAAATGGTAAATTTACAGGAGGAGATATTAAGTTAATTCAAGGTAACAATAAAGAAAATCCTTGTTTTTCGATAACAATGAAAGATGACAACCAAAGATGTGATTTATTGCCAAATTATTTAGCTATGTATGATGATTATTCACAAGGTTTAGCGGGAGCATATTTAGAAATGTGGATAAGTAAATATGGAGGAGAAATAGCACTTTTTAATAGTTTATCACAATATACAATAGTTAGAAGTGGACAAATAGAAACAACAGGAGAAATGATAGCAGAAGCTTTTAATCCACGTTCTACAGTAGAAATAAAAGAAAATATAAAAAAATTTAATAATAATGCACTAAATATAATCAATAATTCAAATATATATTCATTTAATTACAAAAATAACAAGAAGAATAACACAATAGGATTAATAATAGGTGAAGGATATAATACTCCTAAAGAAGTTATTTCAAATAACGAGGCAATAAATATGTATTCAATGAACTCATTAGCTTGGAAAGCTATACAAGAATTATCTGAAAAAGTAACAGACTTAGAAAAACAAATAAAAGAATTGAAAAAATAAATAATTTATGGTAATATATTCCAGAGGTGGAAAAAATATGAAAAATAATATAGTTAAACTAATTATAGGATTATTTGCAACTGGAACAGTGGCTACTACTAGTGCTGTAATAACAACTAAAGTAGTGGAGAATAAGGAGAAAAAGATGGCAGAAAAACCAAACAATAATGCGATAACATACAACATCTCAGAAGAAAAAAATGAAAATGAAATTGAAAATCAAGTTGAAGAAAAAACAACAAAAAATGAAGCTATAGAGAATAATCAACAAACAATAACTGATTCTACAAATTATAATGAACAACAAAAAAATAATTCAACTGCAGAAAAGCAAACAACAGAAGAAATAAATTTAAACCCAAATCATTCATCAGAAGAACAAAAAAGCAAAACAGAACAATATCTAAAAGAAAAAATGGAAGCTAAAAATCCAGATGAAGTAATGGAACTATATAAAAAATACTATGTAGATAAAGAACCAACTGTAGAACCATCATCAGAAGTAACAACACCAGAAATGCAAGAATAAATTAATTGGAGGTGGAAAAAATTTAAAAATATTGTAAATTTTTGTAAAAAGATGTATAATCTCACCAAAAGTAAAAGGGAGGAAAAAATGGGATTATTAGATCTAATAAAAGAAAAGCATGAAGAAAACAAAGAAAAAAGAAGACTACAAAAAATAGAAGATAGTAAATGGGAAAAAATAGCACCATCATTTTTAATAAGCGAAGAATATCAACAACTTAAAATTGGAAAACAAAAAGTAGACTTTAGTTCTATAATAGATGTAGAATTAATAGAAGATGATACAACAATAAGTAAAACCACGGGAACAAATAAAACTAAAGCTAAATCTAAAAAGCATATTGCTCCTGTAAAAGGACTAGTAGGAGGAATGGTATTTGGACCATTAGGAGCTGTAGTAGGTGCAAGTTCAGGAAAAACTACTACAAAAGGAAAGACTAAAGTTAATACAAAAACTGAAGAGATGGACTATTGCAAGAAATTGCAATTAAAAATAACTACTAATGATATAAAAAATCCAATGATTTTGCATGATTTTATATTTTCTAAAACTTGTAAAGAAAGTTCTATATATAAATCAATATATAATAATGCACAAAAATGTAATTCTATAGTTCAAATAATAATAAAAAATAATGAAGAATAAAGGTAGTAGAATAAGTAATAAAAAGTGGAGAAAGATATGAAAACATTTATCAAAGTAATAGTAGCAATAGTACTACTAATAATATTAGCAGTAGGAGGATTTTGTTTAGGAATATATGTTAAGACAAAAGAAAATCCAGTAAATTATTTATTGTCATATTTTGATATAGGCATTGAACATAAAAAACTGACAAAAGAAAATATAGAAGAAACAATGAAAGAATATTGTGATAAAAAAGGAGAGGAATCAGATGAAGTATGTTATCTAACATACGAATACTTACAATATGCATTTTCAAATCTATTAGCTGAAGATCCATATTCTTCAATGTATGGAATGACGATAAAAGAATTAATACAAAACGGGAAAAAACACATGAAAGAAGAAAATATCACTATAGAAGAATTTAGAAGAAGCTTAAAAGATTTAGAGAATATGGGAAATAGTGAGACAAATAAAATACAAGAAGTAAATAATTTTATTATAGATATATGGAATAATGCTATTAATGAAACAAAATGGTATATAGAAACTGGTACTGACTCTGTTGGTGGTACGTATTCTTATTCGAAGGTTGTAACAGAAGCAGACAAGTTAATGGAAAAATTTGGTGAATATGATACATATATGAAAAGTTTAACAGATGAGAAATATACTAAAGTACAGGAAATATGGAATAATATAGTACCTGAAATAAATACATTGTATAATAAAATTAAAACATCTGAACCAAAAGCAAATGATTCAAGCTATGATTTTAATACAGAAAAGTTCAATGAATTAATGTATGAATTTTCAGATGCTTGCTATGCAATAGAAGAGTAAAAATAAAGAGCTAACATAAGTTAGCTTCTTTTTAATCTGAAAAAAGTAATTAAATAAAAACAAAAGCATCAGTAAAACTGGTGCTTTATTTATTGGAAAGGAGAAAGAAAATGGCAAATTTTGAACAAATTAATTTTAAGAATGGAGAAGCTCCATATCTAAGTAAACAAAATTTAAATGAAATTCAAACAAGAATGAATAAAGCTTTAAATGACACAGAGAAAGAGGTAGATGAAAAAATTACAACTAAAATTAATGATGCATCTTTAGGGTTGAATGAAAAAAAACTTATTGAAATTATACCTTTAATAGGAAAAAATCATGCTGGGCTAGGTAATTCATATTACTATAAGATTGGTACGAGAGTACACATACATTTAGGTATAAACACAGCTGTAGCAACAAGAAATCATATATATACATTACCAGAAGGTTTTAGACCTAGAAACAATATGTGTGTTTGGGGTGGTGGTAGTGATGGAGTTAAACTAGAAGAATCATACATTGAATTTTATACTGATGGCAAAATTTATGCAAATACACCATCAAAATTTATATTAGCAGATATAGAGTATGATGTATTTAATTAGAAAGGAGATAAAATATGCAAGAATTAATGAATGTACATTTTACAAACAAGTGGTGGGTATTTATACTACCACTTATTTTAATGACGCTAGACGTCATAACAGGATATTACAATGCATGGAAAAACAATGAAGTGTCAAGTTCTCGTATGAGAGATGGTTTAGGGAAAAAGTGTGCTGAGTTATGTTATATAGTTTTAGGCACACTTTTTAATTACGCATTTGGAATTAGTGCAGTAATGTACTTTATGGTTATTTATGTTTCATATATGGAAATTATGTCATTAGTAGAAAACTGCGATAAATTAGGATTTCCGATGCCAGATAACTGGAAAAAGAAAGTAAATAATAAGGAGGATAAATAGTATGAGCAAATCAGAATTAACTCAAGTAACAGTTTCTGCAAGTACAAGCAATTATACTCAAGGGAGAAGAGGTTATAAAATATGTAAAATTACTGTGCATCACATGGCAGGTGTTCTATCAGCAGAACAATGTGGTAAAATATTTCAAGTATCAGGAAGACAAGCAAGTGCAAATTATGGAATAGGAAATGATGGAAAAATAGGCTGTTATGTTGAAGAAGAAAACAGAGCATGGACATCAAGCAATGCTGAAAATGACTGTCAAGCGATTACTATTGAAGTTTCAAATAGTTCTACATGTGGAAATTGGCCCGTGTCTGCTGCAGCTTGGAAGTCATTAGTAAACTTATGTGTAGATATTTGCAAAAGATATGGTTTTAAGCTTACATATGATGGTACAAGAAAGGGATCATTAACAAGACACAATATGTTTGCAAATACCAATTGTCCAGGAGAATATTTACAAAGTAAATTTCCTCAATTAGTACAAGAAGTTAATGCTAGATTAGATGAGAAAGTAGTAAATACAACTAATAATGACAATTCATATCTTGTAAAAGTTACAGCAAATGGTTTAAATATAAGACAAGGTGTAGGAACAGGAACAGCAATTGTAGGATGCATAACAGATAAAGGAACATACACAATAGTTGAAACTAAGGGTAACTGGGGAAAATTAAAATCAGGTGCAGGCTGGATATGTTTAGATTATACTCAAAGAGTTAATGAAAATACTAATATCACATATACAGTAAAATCAGGAGATACATTATCAGGGATAGCTCAAAAATATGGAACTACATATCAAGCAATAGCTCAAAAAAATGGAATGTCTAATCCAAACAAAATTTATCCAGGACAAGAGCTAAGAATATAAAAGAAGATGAGAGTTATATCTCATCTTCTTCCTCATCTGATTCAGTTTCTTGTTCAATTTCTGTAACTTGTTCATATACACCATATTCTTCTTTTCGCTTTTGATATTCTTCTTTTACATATTCTAAATATCGATACAATTCATTAAGTTCCTCACAATACTTTTCATACATTTTTTTCTCCTTTATTTTTTCTTCGATAGTTTGAGTTTTTAAATATAACTTTTTCCTTTTAGTTGGAAATATTTTAATAACACGAGGAATGTTATTTTTATCAGTATTATCGGTACAATCAGTAGAATCAATAAGAATTTTTAAATACTTAAGTGCAAAATCTAGTATAACTAATTCGTTATAAATTTTTTCCAATTCTTTAAATATATCCATAAATTACCTCCCACATTAATTTAAAATGATTATACATTTTTTACCATAGAAAAACAATGTCCCCTTTTTCCCCCTCTTTTGTCACATTCAGTGATAAATGTTGAAATATATCATATATTATATAAGGATGTTTATAACAATTTTATATCTTTTTTATAGAATCTATTGCTATTTTTTTACATTATATATATGATTACTTCACAATAAATTAATATTGTAAGGATGTTGAAATGGAAGATCGAATTGGTTTTGTAAAAGACGTTGCCGAATTAATAGTAGCAATTATGACAATAGCAACTGCAATAGGAATATCTATTCAATTTAAACTAAATTGGGTATCTATTATATTAATAATAATTTCTGGTATATTAATAATAGCATTAATAAAATTTTTAAAAAAATTCGAAAAAATAAAAAAAGAGACTGGCTTTCATAATAGACAAATTGCAGAGTGTGAAAAAACATTATATTATTCTATGGAAAATTCATACAAGAAAAATGAAGGATATGAAACAATGAACCATATTGCATTAGAAGGACTAAAGAAATATGTTAGTCAGGTCGCTAAAGTATTAAGCATTTATACCAATAGAAATATAACAGTTTCTATTAGATTTTTTGAAGAAAAAGAGGAAGTTGATGATTCAAGACTTAAAATTTTAGAATTTTCTGAAAATTGTGATAGCGAAAGAGAGTATTTATTTAAAGATAAAGAAAAGTCAATAAAAACTATAAAAAACAATACAGATTTTAAAAATATTATTGGAGAAGAAAGAACAGAATCAATTAATTACTTTTATGAATCAGATTTAAATAAATTAAACAAAAAATTATTAAAAGTTAGTGGAAAAGGATATGAGAACGAAACACCAAATAGAAAAGAATATTATAATTCTAGAATTGTAGTACCTATTTCTACTAAAAATAGTAATTTATTCTATAAAGAAGAAAAAAGTGGGAACGATATAAAAGGATTTTTATGTGCTGATGCCAAAAAAGAAAACACATTTTCAAATAATAAAATAAAAAAATATTTTTATTTACACTTAATGGAAACTTATGCTAGTAAGCTGTATATTATATTAAATAAATATACTTATTATTTAAATAGTATTTCGAAAGGAGTGAAGCATGATGAAAAAGGTCATAGAATTAATTAAATTAGTTATAGAAGATATGAAAAAAATAATTAAAATAAGAGAAAAACAAAAACAACTACAAGCATCTAATATTATAGAGAAATATACAATTTCCCCTATTTTTCCCAATAAAGAAATTATGGAAGATGCTATGAAGAGAATATAAGAACTGACTAATCTCAGTTCTTTTTTATATAATATAAAAGCAAGAATTAATAATAAAAAAAGAGAAATCAATAAAAAAGACTTTCAAAATTATAACTTAAAAGCATGAATTTTATTGATAATACAAGAAATCTGTGCTATACTAATCACATTACCATCATGGTATATCAAGCATGATTATTGTCATGAAAGAGAGGAGGGTTGTTCATGACTCCTGCAAAACGGCGTGAGATAAGAGCAAAAGCCGAGCAGAAGAAGGCTGCTGACAAGAAAAAACGTTTCGATGTCAACGTGAAGGCCAACGATGCTCAGAGGAAGCTCGACCGGGACAGAAAGTCCTAAGGAGAGGAACGGAACAACCAACATGGCAGCTTAACTTTTAGCTACCGAAGCAAACAGGAGGGGCGTAACAACCTTTCCTGTTTTGTTGTATAAGTAAATAAAAAAAGTTAAAACTATAATTGATAATCCAAAACGATTATGATATATATTCTTAAGAGGTAGTACAAATGAAAAAAATAATAATAGCTATTCTAGTAATTATTATAATTGTTAGTGCTGGTATATTGGGATTCTATAAATATAAAGAATCAAAAAAAGAAACAAATACTACAAAAAAAGAAGAAGTTTCGCAAGTAAATAACGAAGTAGAACTAAAAGAACCTGAAGAAATTAAAGACCCAGAAATTTTTGATGAGTTCTATGATCAAGCAGAAGAAAAACTAGAAACACTTACACTAGATGAAAAAATAGGTCAGATGCTTTTAGTACGTTTGCCAGAGCAAGAAGCAATAACAGAATTACAAAAATATAATTTTGGAGGATATTTACTTTTTGCAAAAGATTTTAAAAATAAATCAGAACAAACTGTAAAAAAAGAAATAGCAGCATATCAAGAAGCGTCAAAAATTCCATTATTAATAGCAGCAGATGAAGAAGGAGGAACTGTTGTAAGAATTAGTTCTAATCCAAACTTAGTATCTCAGAAATTTAAGTCACCAAGAGAATTATATAGATTAGGTGGACTTGATAGGATAAGAGAGGATACAATAGAAAAAAGCAATATATTATCAAACTTAGGAGTAAATTTGAATTTAGCACCAGTAGTAGATGTATCAACAAATTCAAGAGATTTTATGTATCAAAGAGCATTAGGACAAAATGCAGAATTGACAGCTGAATATGCTAAAACAGTAATCGAAGCAAGTAAAGGATATAATGTATCATATACATTAAAGCACTTTCCTGGCTATGGAAACAATGCAGATACACATACAGGAGCAGCAATAGATAGTAGAACTTATGAAGATATCATGAATAATGACATAGTGCCATTCAAAAATGGAATTGAATCAGGTGCAGAAGCAGTACTTGTAAGTCATAACATTGTAACAAGTATAGATGGAGATAACGCAGCATCAATATCTGAAAGCGTTCATAAGTTATTAAGAGAAGATTTAAAATTTTCAGGAATTATAATTACAGATGACTTATATATGGGAGCAGTATCAAATGATCTAGATGTAGCTGCAAAAGCCGTTATAGCAGGAAATGATATGCTTATAGTAACAGATTATGAAAAAGCAATTAACAATATAAAAAGTGCAATAGCAGAAGAACGAATAACAGAAGAACAAATAGATACAGTAGTCAGAAGAATAATTGCATGGAAATACTATAAAAAATTAATGTAAATAAAAAAGCTCCGTGGTTAGCCAGAGCTTTTTTTGCATCAAAGAATAAAATGTCTTGCGATGTCTGACAGAATAGTAACCGGGTTCATCCAGTAGCAATGCTGGGTAAAAGAATAAACCAAATCACTATCCATAGGTGTAAAGCGGAATTCCACATCGCAGATGGACTCGAACTTGTCGTCAAGATAGCAGGAGTCCGATGATAAACAACATTCGTCATAAAGAGCTTCAGCCAACTCATACAGCGACACTTTTTCCAGAGCTCTGACAGAAACCGTAGTCCGGTTCAAATTGTCCAAGCATTCAAATTGAAATTTATTAGACATTAACAAAATTCTCCTTTCGGATAGTTGCTAACCCAACTAATATAAATACAAGTATATCAGAAAATCAACTTCAAAATAACATTATGTTGACAAGAAAAAGCAAAAATGCTATACTAAACATATTGAGAGAGGTGCAATTTTTAAGAGTAATAATTTAGTAAATCAGATTATCGCTGAATTATGAAAGGAAAAATTGCCGAAATTTAAAAAGTTTATCTGAAGCTTTTTAAATTGGGCTAATGCAAAACATGTATTAGACTGTCACAAGAAAAACTTGTGGAGTGCTGTCAATATTATTGAAGTGAAATTTGCTTTGTAATAAATGGTCGCACACGCTGCAGACCATTTTTGTTTTGTTCAAAAATATGTAGCAAGGCTTAAATACAATTTTTAGTTTCATTTTATATAGTATTATTGCGCAGCAAGATTTTATTTACTAGAGGTGTATATTATGGAAAAAGGAAAATTTTTAAGTATTTTAAACAAGCTACAAAATATTTGTAATCAAGTAAACTATGAAGAGTCAGATAGTGATGTAATATATGAAGTATTACAATTTTCAAAACTAGCAAATAGCTGGGATAGTGTTTATCGCATAGCTAATTTTTATAATCACAATTGGCTGGGAAATGTTGACTTTATGCATATTCCAGATTTTTATCAAACACTACATAACTGTCTAAATTATCCAATAATAGTAGCTAGAAAAAAAGAAACAGGAGAATTAGTTGGAATTTCTACAATCAAATATGACGAAAATACCGATGAGCATGTAGATCCATATTTTCCAGAAAAAGACGCAAAATATTTTTCTATTACAGGAATATTAACTAAAAAGAATAATCCACATAAAGGAATAGGAAAAAAAATATATGAAATTGCAATAAGAGGAGCATATGAGTTTGAAAAAGAATATCCAGGAACTCAAATTATGTGTGTAATAGATTGTAGAAATAGACAAAGTTTAAATGCTTTAGCAAGTGCAGTAGAAAATATTAGGAAAAATAACAGAATAGGAGAAGGAAAGGAACTGCCAGCGCATATTCTGGGATATTATGAATTAAGAGATACAGAAAATAAACAACTGCTAGAAGCGCCAACTTTAGTTATGGAAGTTGAATTGCAAGAAAGAAAAAACTCAGAGAAAAATGATAAAATGGTAATAGAATTCAGTAATAAAGAAGGAGAAAATGAGTTACTTAACCAATTATTAGCAGAACTTAAGAACAAATTTATGACATATGGAATAAATCCACCAATCATAGAAGAAGATTCTGAATGTGGAATAGTATATTTTTATTCATTAAAGGATAAAGAAAAAAGTAGATTACAAAACATTACTATAGTACCTAATGATACAGAAAAAGGTAACGAAAGAATTCCTAGAGATGATGCAGAAATTTCAAGAATTATGGGACCAATTCAATCTATTTCAGTAGAGGAGGAAAGATAGTATATGAACAAAACAATTGAATTTTTTTACGAAATAGCAAACATTCCAAGAGAAAGTGGAAATGAAGAAAATATAGCAAATTACTTATGCGAATTCGCCCAAAAAAGAAATTTATATTATACAAAAGATCAATATAATAATGTAATTATTAAGAAAAAAAATAATAATAAAACTCCAATTATTTTGCAAGCGCATATGGATATGGTATGCGAAAAAGATAACAATATAGAATTTGACTTTAAAAAAGACAGTATAAAAGTTATAGAAGAAAATGGATATTTAAGAGCAGAAGGAACAACATTAGGAGCTGATAATGGAATAGGAATAGCACAGATTTTAAATATATTAGATAGCAATTTAAACTATAATATTGAAGCAATATTTACAGTATCAGAAGAAACTTCAATGATAGGAGCTGAGAAAATTGATTTATCAAATATAGAAGGAAAACAATTAATAAATTTAGACGGGTTCGAAAGAAATACTATAATTATTGAAAGTGCAAGCTTTTTCGATATCATACTAAAAAGTAAATACCTTTTAAAAAATACTAATGAAAAAACTTTTTATAAAATAAGATTAAGCGGACTACAAGGAGGACATTCAGGTTTCGATATAAATAAGAATAGGGGAAATAGTAGTATATTATTATCAGAATTCTTAAAAGAAGTGAATGACATACAATTGCAAAACTTCATTGGAGGAACAAAATTTAATGTAATACCATCAAGCGCAGAAGCAATATTTAGGTCAAAAGAGAAAATAGAAGAATTACAAGAAAAAGTAAATAAATTTATAGAAATCAAAAGAAAAAAATATAGAAAGTTAAAAATAGAACTAGAAACTATAAAAATGGAAACTACCCAAATATTAGATCATAAAGAAAGCTTAAAGTTTATTGATTCAATAATAAAATTTAAACATGGTGTTTTTAATACAAATAATCGAAATGAAGTAACAACATCAATTAATCTAGGTGTTGTGAATTTAGAAGAACAAACGATAAAAATAGGAATGAGAAGTTCAAAAAAATGCGAAGAAATAGAATGTTTAGAGTATATCAAAGAATATGCGAAATCTAAAAACTTAGAATTTAATATTTTAGGTTCACAACCAGGATTTGAAACAAATGAGAAATCAGAGTTAATAAAAAAAATAAGAAAAGCATACAAAATAATAGACAAACAAGAAAAACTAGATATAAAATCACTACATATTACAGTAGAAGCAGGATTTTTTAAAGAAAAGATACCAGAATTAGAAGTAGCTATAATATCACCAGAAATTTTAAATGCACATACAACTAAAGAGTGTGTGAATATAGAGTCAATACATAATTGTGATAAATGGTTAGAAGAAATATTAAAATAATATAAAAAGAAAAGAGCACAGCATACAAATTATTGCGTATGCCGTGCTCTTCTGTTTGCAGTAAATATCTGCATATCTAGGTATCAGTTACGAAAAACTATTTCAGGTATGAATTAGGAATCTTTCTCCGCACTATCCACGAGGTTTTCATCAGGAAAACGTCCATCAACAGGGATTATGATATCTCCGAAAAAGGTGCGTATAAAACTTGCAACCGCATCCGGCATATCATCAGGAACGTAATCACGATAGATGTTCAGCATAAATTCATTGCTATACATTTCAACCAATGTTGCACAAATATCGTTTATGTCCATCATACCTTTCCGGGGAATCACGGTTTTAACAGAGTCTATTAGCAGAGGACGCAACGTATCATCGGTCATGTC
>ERZ777011.1078-NODE-1078-length-33041-cov-67.339386_pt1 | contig 33041 bp, 23 predicted proteins | sample MGYA00374964_ERZ777011 | MGnify/ENA primary metagenome ERZ777011 (study PRJEB29310, sample SAMD00008975) | mouse gut metagenome | study: EMG produced TPA metagenomics assembly of the Metagenome analysis of fecal microbiota from mouse which was promoted...
AAGGGTTCTCGGAAAGCAGTCTCAAGAATATGAGAATGTTCTATGAAGAATGGTCGCCGGTTTTTGAATCCAAGGACACGTTGGCAATTTCGCCAATCATGATTGGCGAAATTGAGACCACGCTATTGCTATCACCCAAATCGTCAATCGTGATTGGCGATTTGGAGTTATTCGGCAATTTAAGTTTTACTCACCATGTCAGAATCTTGAATGGTGAAAAGGATGTTGCCAAACGCTGGAAATATATTAAACTGGCTCTGGAAAACAAGTGGGACACACGTTTCCTTCAGCAGCAAATCAAGGAAAATGTCGCCGACCATTACGGTGTGATGCCGTCCAATTTCGGGGTGACCATCAAGGACAGCCGCGATGCAATCAAGGCCCTAAACATGTTCAAGGATGAATATCTTCTCGACTTCATCAACACCGAAGAACTCGGCGTCCGCGACTATCAGGATATAGACGAGCGGGTAGTAGAGAAAGAGATTGTCCACAACATCAAGAAATTCATCATGACCTTCGGGCGGGATTTTGCTTTCGTCGGCAATCAATATCATCTTGAGGTTTTCTCTCACGACTTCTTTCCAGACTTGCTTTTCTTTAACCGAGAGTTGAACTGTCTCGTAGTTGTGGAACTGAAAACCGGCGATTTCAAGACCAGTTATCTTGCCCAGCTGATGACCTATCTCCGCATCCTTGACGACAAGGTAAAGAAGCCACATGAGAATCCGTCCATAGGCATCGTGTTGTGCAAGACCGCCGACAAAGACTTCGTGGAATACGTGATTCAGGACTACGCCAAGCCGATGGGCGTAGCCACTTATCGTATGAATTCCGACATGCCGGAGAAACTACGCGAGGCATTGCCAGATGTGGAAGACCTGAAAAAATTGCTGTAAGCAAGCTACGGCAACGGAATCTGCCTGAAATTCCAACGCCGTTTGAACATGCCATTGCTGCTTTCAGCGGAACGGAAAATGGGGAGTGCGACTTCGGAGCACTCCCTTTACATTGCAAGGGCGTTTTGTGGGGCCTCGGTTCCCCAAAACCTTTTGAGTTCCTCAAAAGACACCTTGCTATGTTCTTGTGAACATTCTGCATATTATAACTGATGCGCAATGCTGAATAAGCTTGTTGCAACAAAAATCATGAGAAAATCCGCTCTGCACCCAAACGGCAGAGCGGAAAACACGCGGAAATATGCGGAAATAGGGGTGCTTTATGCGGTCGAGCTATGCAAATATTTGGAAATCTGAATGATTGGATTGTATATTTGCAAAGAATTTGATTGACAGACCTGCAAATAAGGCGTTCAATATTCTAATCTTCGGAACGACACTTATATTGTTATTTTTATCAATTGAATCATCTATAATCCAATGTATTAGCAATCTTGTTGAGCTATCAACTGATTGAAAAGTCAATTTATTGAACAATAGATTTCTAAGTTCCTCAATTCCTAAGGTACTCATGTACGAATGCCCATGCCCGAGGGGGCTGAAATACGGCTATATCCATACATTTTGCGGTCATGTGCTGACAAATATTCCAATGTAGATTAGTGTGGATACTAATACTTCAATGCGTCTTTAAGAATACAAAGTAAGAGGGATGTATTTCTATCAATGCCTATTTATATTGAAATCCATATATTGTTTTTACCATATAGATTTTTATAAATCGTTGAATACTGAGATATTTCTATATCAATACGGATACTAAAATACAATTATAGTTCTTACTATTCAGACAGCAATATATAAACATATTTCTCTTAATATTTCGGATATAGGTCTATATGTCTATAAGGACTTATGGGCACATGGGCTATCCGTTGCGACGCGAGAAGTGGCAGATAATTATCGGGAAAAATCGGTTGGACATTGGCTGTTTCAAGTGGCCAAATACGGCCATAGCTATACTTTGTGCGTCCAAGAGGTGCAAATATTTGGAAATCCACACCTCCCGATATTATTTTTGCATTACGACAAAGATTCAACGAGGAACAACTAAGTTCTTTCAATACCAAACAGCATCCTTTCTTATGTTGGATGCCGAACCTTGTCACACCGGCAACTTCATCCTCCGACTGTTTTTTTCAATGGAGAAGAAGCTGAAATTAGCAGTCAAGACTGCTGAAACATCAACACGAATGAGCAAAAGCTCGCAACCTTCAACAATCTCACCCATCACAATGGTCATGATTCCCCAGGAAGAATGGAAATCGCTCCTCGACAAACTCGACCGCCTCGCAGAGATGATTGAGAACCGCAACGCTTCCGACCGCGACGCCGAATGGCTGGAATCAGAAGCCGCCCGCAAACAACTCGGAGTCTCGCCCAAGACATGGCAGAACTACCGCGACCAGCGCGTCATCCCCTTCTCCCAAATCGGTCGCAAAATCTACGTCAACCGCGCCGACCTAAACGCCTTTCTCCGCAGCCACCGCATCGGCGAAGTGAAATGAGCCTAAATTTTGAGCAACAGGGCGTTTAACCCGAACAACAATCGGTTATGTTTTCCGGCATAACCGATTGTTGTCTCAAAAATTCTTTGTAACTTTGTAATTAGGAATAGTAACGTCTGTCTGAAAATGACCAACTAATAACAAAAGACATACGGCGCGAGCTGAAAACCCTTTGAAAACTCCTGAGTAGTCGTTACAGGCATTCTTTGCTTTTGCAAAGCGAGCATAGCTCGATAAGGTCAGCCTTCAGATGCTACGCGGGAGTTTCCTTTTTCGAAATTATGACACTAAACTTTAGCGACATATTACAAGAATCGTTACTTTCGATTCAAAATGCATCCAAAAATCCATACGGTTTTGTTGGATTACCTTCCGGTCTTAAAGATTTAGACAACACTCTATGTGGCTTTGATAACTCGGATTTAATCGTAGTCGGCGCACGTCCGGCTATGGGTAAAACCGGATTCCTTCTTACTCTTGCCATCAACATGGCGGAAAGAGAAATTCCTGTGCTTTTCTACTCTTTGGAAATGAGCAATCCGCAAATAGTTAACCGTATGCTCTCCAACATAACCGGAATCGAGGGCAATAAACTATCTTCTGGTCGTATGTCGGAAGAAGAATGGGGAACCATTATAAAAGTTGGAAAAGGAATGGGAGAATATCCCCTTTACCTCACTGACAAGTGCGACTGGAAAATCGAAGATTTCTGTAAGAAAGTAAGAGAGGATGTCGAAGAAACTGGGGCTAAGATAATCTTCATTGACTATCTGCAACTCTTTTCGACACGAGAGAGACTACAGAACCGATATGAAGAAGTTGCTCTCTGTACCCGGGAATTGAAACTACTGGCAAGAGAATTGAACTTGCCTGTAATTGTTGCTTCGCAACTCAACCGCAATGTCGAGAACCGCACGACGGGAATATTCCGCGAAAAGATGCCTCAAATGTTTGACTTGCGCGACAGTGGCACCATTTGCGACGATGCGAATGTCGTAATGTTACTTTACAGACCCGAGTATTATACCCGTAGCACCGAGGATGAGAATGGATATGACATCAGAGGACTTGCTGAGGTTATTATCGCAAAAAATCATATGGGTAGAGAAGATACTATCAGACTTAAATTCTCTCCGGAAACCGGCAAATTCGAGGATTGGAAATCATATGAGCCTGAAGTTCCTTTCATCAATCGCCCGAATTATGAAGAGACTCTTGACAATTTTGATTCTTTATCTTCACCTTTCTGATTCAATATGGCAGAGGAACTGAAACAATTTGAGGATAGACTGTGGGAAGCAGCCGACAAGCTGCGCTCGGAGAGCGGTCTTAAATCGACACAATATTCAACCCCATTATTGGGGCTGATATTCCTACGTTTTGCATCCAACAAATACGACAAGTTCAAAGATGAAATAGAAGCAGAGTTTTCAGCTTCGCAGAATACCCGCAATCCGAAAACACGAGAGGAAATTGCACTGAGCAAATGCGGATATTATCTGCCGGAGAAATCTCATTTCGACTATTTGCTCAGTTTGAGCGAGCAAGAGGATATTCCACTTGCGATCAAACAAGCGATGGAGGGCATCGAGCAACACAAGCCCGAGCTTGTAGGCTCGCTTCCCAAAGATGAATATTTCAACCTTGAACCAAAGGAAGACGGAGAAACCATACGTGACTACTCTCTCACTGCCTCGCTTCTGAAAATCATAAATTCTATTCCTCGTGACTTGGAGGGTGACGTATTCGGTAAGGTTTATGAATACTTTCTCGGCAAATTTGCAAGCAGCGAGGGCAAAGGAGGCGGCGAATATTACACTCCTACCTCAGTTGTCCGCCTAATGGTTGAAATGATTGAGCCGTACAAAGGGCGCATCCTTGACCCGGCCTGCGGTTCGGGCGGTATGTTCGTGCAAAGCGCCGACTTCGTTCAGCGCAGCAATGACCGCCCCGACCGCATAAGCGTTTACGGCATCGAAAAAGAAAACGAGACCGTAAAACTCGCTCGAATGAATATGTTTCTCCACGGCTTGAACGGAAACATCGTTCAAGCCAACAGCTATTACAGCGACCCTCACAATTCATTCGGCACGTTCGATTTCGTAATGGCTAATCCCCCTTTCAATGTCGATGATGTCAGCTACGACAAAGTAAAGGACGACCCGCGTTTCAACACTTTCGGAATACCCAAAAACAAAACAAAGTCCAAGAGCAAGGATGGCGAGACCGTGCCAAATGCGAATTATCTTTGGATAAATCAATTTGCCACGGCACTCAATGACACCGGGCGAGCAGCTCTCGTCATGGCCTCAATTGCCACAGATGCCGGTAAGTCAGAAGCTGAAATCCGCGCCCGATTGGTCGAAGACGGCATTGTGAACGCAATGCTCTCACTGCCGAGCAATATGTTCTTCTCGGTCACACTACCTGCCACTCTATGGTTCTTTGATAAAGCTCGACGTGAAGATAAGCGAGTACTTTTCATCAACGCCCGAAATTTCTATAAGCAGATTGACCGTGCACATCGTGAGTTTACCGATGAACACATCGCAAACCTCGCTTGCATCCGTCACATTTATCAAGGTGATGAGGTTCATTGGCACCTACTCATGTCGCATTACGACAGCCGAATCCACGATTTAACTGCAAAATACGAAAGTTGCGTCGAAGAAAAAAATGCTGCGACCATTGAGGCAGAATCTTTCCTTTCGGAAAACCCCGGCAAAAATCTTAAAACCGATATTAAGCGACGCATTGATGCCGCCGATGCCGCTCTCGCAGATGCTGAAAAAGTGCTGACCCATTTTACCTCTATGCGCCAATGGCTCATAGACAATTTCCCCGATGGCAAGTATCGCGATGTTATCGGCCTATGCAAAGCGGCCTCCATCGATGAAATCCGCGAGCAGGACTACTCGCTAAATCCCGGTCGCTACGTCGGCGTAAGCTTCGACGTTGAAGACCTCAACGACTTCCGCGAAAGCATGACAGCTCTTAAATCAGAACTTTCGGCCTTAAACGATAAAAGCAATGAGCTGATGGAGAGCATCGTTGGACATCTTAATCAGTTGGGAGTATGAAAGTGCAAGAAACGACACTTGGTGCTGTTGCGTCCAACATACAAACCGGGCCATTTGGCTCCCAACTCCATTCATCAGATTATTCTGATGAGGGAACTCCTGTTATTATGCCACAGGATATTGTGGACTGGAAAATATCAGAACAAAAAATTGCGCGTGTTTCGGAAGAACACGTGCAACGTCTACAACGGCATAAAACAAATGAAGGTGACATTATTTATCCTCGACGAGGTGACTTGGCCAAGTGCGCTTATATCACTGACAACGAAACGGATTGGCTATGCGGCACTGGCTGTCTAAAAGTAACCATTGATGAAGCAAGGGCTAATTCAAAATACGTTTATTATCACTTACAGCAACCCTACTCAACAAGTTGTATAGAGTTGGCGACTGTCGGATCTACAATGCCAAATCTTAACACTTCGATACTTTCAAAGGTAAAACTAAGACTGCCCTCGATTGATATTCAGAATAAGGTTGTTGATATTCTCTCACAATACGATGAACTCATTGAGGTTAATCGTAGACGCATAGCAATTTTGGAAGAAATGGCAATGCGTACATATCGTGAGTGGTTCGTGTTTTTCCGCTTCCCCGGCCACGAAACCACCGAATTTGTCGATGGTCTCCCTAAAGGGTGGAAATATCGCTCTGTTACAGATATTTTGCAGATTCTTTATGGCAAAGACCATAAGTTAGTTTATGATGGATTGTTTCCTATATATGGCTCTGGGGGAATAATGCGTTATGGAAACGAATATTTATATGAAGGAGAATCTGTTCTAATACCCAGAAAAGGTACTCTTAATAACATAATATTAGCGGATGGCAAGTTTTGGTGTATTGATACTATGTTTTATTCGATACCTAAAATTCCTAAAATCTGTAAACTTGCTTTTTTTCAACTTAAAGCTTTTGATATGGAAGTGTTTAATTCAGGGACAGCTCTTCCGAGCATGACAATCAAAATTCTATCATGCCTTAAATTGCTTGTTCCGGATGAAAAATACAGAACGCTTTTTGAGCAATCCATATCGGCTATTTTTAATGAGTTGACATATCTTAAAAAGTTAAATGTTACACTACAGCAGATGCGTGACCGCTTGTTGCCACAGCTTATGAGTGGTCAGCTTGAAGTGACACCTTAAATCGCTTGACACAATGAGATACTTTATTAAGGAAGATGATATTGAACGCGAACTGATTGATGTGTGCCTCAATGAATTGGACTACAACAATCATTTCAACTGCTATGTGACCGACCATTTGCATCGCAGTTCGGAGCGAGGTGTGCTGAATCTTGATGTACTCCGCCGCGAGGTTAAGCGTATAAATGCTTCGGCAACTGACCGTCCACAAGGTTTCGATGATTCAGATGTGAATACGGCTGTGGCCGCACTCAATGATATAGACTTGCACTCTGACCCGGCTTCTCTTAATGCCACGATTCTTTCACGAATCATCAACGGGTTCAAGATTAACGTGCTTCAAGCCAACGGAAAACGTGAGCAACGAACTATTCAATACATAGATTGGGGGAATCCGACAAGCAACCAGTTTGATGTCGTTAACCAACTTTGGATTCAAGGTGATGTTTACCGTCTGCGCCCCGATGTTATAATCTACGTCAATGGCATACCATTGATTACCATTGAACTTAAAGACAGCAATATTCCCGTTAAACAAGCATTTGACGATAACTTGACGAGGTATAAAGCGGCCATTCCTCAACTAATGGCTTATAACGCTGTGCTCGTTGCAAGCAACGGCTTGCATACACGAGTAGGAGCGACTTTTGCCAAGTGGGCTTTTTTCGCTCCTTGGTTCCGAGCTTCGGAAGATGATAAAATCAACAAGCAGGAAATCGAGAATGAGAAAATCAGCCTTGATGTTATGGCTCGATCGCTGTTGAAAAAAGAGAACTTGCTTGATTACATCCACAACTATATCCTTTTCTACAACGGCTCGATAAAGATATGTGCCAAAAACCATCAATTTCTCGGAGTGAATCGTGCCGTAGAGCGATATAAATATCTTTGCGGCTCTCCACGCGAAGAAGACCGTGGTAAGATGGGAGTTTTTTGGCACACCCAGGGTAGCGGCAAGAGCTTTTCAATGGTGTATCTCGCGCGACTGCTTAAAAACCGCTTCTCCGGCAATTTCACATTCCTTATCATTACCGACCGGGAAGACCTTGACAGTCAGATTTACCGCAACTTCTTGCACAGCGGTTTTATGAGTGCGGAGGAAGATTGCCAACCCAAAACAAGCGACCGTCTCCGCACTATGCTTGGCGAAGACCACCGCATACTCTTTACGCTCATTCAAAAATTTCGTTACGATAAGCGCAAGAAATTTCCTGTTCTCTCGGAGCGCAACGATATTATTGTGTTTATAGACGAGGCTCACCGCACACAATATAAGTCTCTTGCAGAAAACCTTAGGGCAGGTTTGCCAAATGCCAAATATATGGCATTTACCGGCACACCGCTTTTTGGTAGCAAAAAACTTACAAACAGATGGTTTGGCGAGACCGTCAGTGAATATAATTTCAGTCAGGCGGTGCAAGATGAGGCCACCGTGCGCCTCACTTATCGCAACCACCTGCCTGAGGTGCAGAATGAAAACCCGACGTTCAGTGCCGACTTCATCAACATTCTTCAAGATGAAGAACTCGATGATGACAGTCGTCAACGCCTCGAACGCGAGTATGCCAAGGAGCTTGAAATTCTTCGCCGTCCGGCTCGCTTGAATAAGATAGCCGACGATATTGTGGAGCATATCATCAACCGAGGTTATCTCGGCAAGGCAATGGTGGTAAGCGTTGACCGCTTTACCGCAGTAAGGATGTATGACCTTGTCACTGCAAAATGGCAGCAAAAAATTTCTGACATCAACCATGAGCTTATGACGCTCAATCCTTCAGCGGCAGAGTATCAGACCAAGCTGAAAATTCGCGATTGGATGCGCTCTACCGATATGGCTGTCGTTATCAGCACCGGCCAAGGAGATGAAGAACGCTTCGCAGCCGAAGGTCTTAACCTTCGTCCGCATATTGAGCGGATGAACGATGTCAACGAGGAGGGGCAAGAACTGCAAGATTTATTCCGCGACGAAGACAATCCGTTGCGTGTCGTGTTTGTTTGCTCTATGTGGCTCACCGGCTTCGATTCGCCTATGGTGTCAACTCTCTACATGGATAAGCCACTTGCGGGGCAAAACCTTATGCAGACAATCGCACGTGCAAATCGTCGATGCTCGACACTTGACGTGCTTGGACGTGAAAAATCTTGCGGTCAGATTATTTCTTACTGCAATATTTTCGGTAGTCTGAAAAAGGCTTTTGCCACATACGGAGACGCGCAAGGAGATGGCGACGAAGAAGAAACCGATAATCCCGGCACAGATACACCCGGAGGAAACACACCTGCCGCTATGACGCTTGATGAGTTATACACTCATCTTCGCGCAGCCATCGCCCAATGCGTAGAGTGGTGTCGTGGTCTTGATGTTGATTTACAGAAGATTCTCGACCTCAATAAAGCTTTCAATCAAATTTCTCTTTTTGACCAATACGCCAACATTCTCATAAATCCGATTGAGCGCAAAGCTCAATTCGCTGTGTTTGACAACACTATTTCTCAGATTTATGATGAATGTCTGCCCGACATAATCAGCATCAAAGAGGATTTTGTGATGGCCGAGGTTATCCATTACCTCCGACAGGTTATGGATAACTCGGTTGACCGAGGCAATCTTGATTCGGCTCGCCGCCGTATCAAAGATTTGCTCAATCAGAGCATCGTGCCGAAAGGTGACGGCCCGGCTGACAATAGAGAATACACAATCAAAGAGTTTGGCGAATTTGACCTTAGTCGTCTTGATATTGACAAACTCCGCGATCAATACGGCGAATCGAAGTGCAAGGCTCTCGAAATCGCTGATCTTGAAGATTTCATTTCGCAGAAACTCGATGCTATGCTCAATCAAAACAGCGAGCGACGCACCTTTGCGGAGGAGTTTCAAAGGATAATCGAACGCTATAATGCAGGTAGTACTGAGTCTGAAGAAGCATTCCGCGAGTTGATGGAATTGCTTACACGGATGTCAGCGGAACAACGCCGTGCCTCCGAGGAGGGGCTGACGGAAGAAGAACTTGAAGTTTTTGATATTCTCCGAAAGGAAAATCTCTCAAAAGATGATGTCGTTAAGGTAAAAGCCGCCGCCCGTGATTTGCTTTCAAAATTGAAATCAAATCAAGACCAGCTGTTTACCACTGATTGGTATAAAGATAGTTCTAAGAAAAGCTCCTTCATCTTGTTCGTTAGAGATACTCTTGACATGACGTTGCCAGACTGCTACGACCGTACAACATTCAGAGAGAAAAATGAGCTCCTATGTAATCAATTCATTATCCGTGCATCTCAAAATGGCGGATACCTTTTCGCAAGTTAGTACGAAAACTTCAAAAATTAAGAATCTACGGCTATGGCAGATAGAAGCGCGACATCAGTATTATTTGGATTTGATTTTCAAGCAAATGCAGCAATTGTGCTTATGCTTGAGAATATCAAAGATATGTCGCATATTCGTTTGGAAGGTTGTGAAGATATTGATATTAAGCTAAATGATGGCAGTCACATCTTCGCTCAAGCTAAATCTGTTGTTAAAAGTAGTTCAGATTTTACAAACGTTCTAAAAAATTTGAAGAAGTCTTTAATCTCATTATCAGATGCATATCGAACTTCTCACGATAATGTTAAAGAGCTGATATACATAACGAACTCTCTAAATCCATTTAAGGAGAAACACCCGAATACGATATTTTGGGGACCTGCTCAAAGAAAATTTGCTTCGTTGCCTAACGATCTGCAAGAAAAGGTTTTCAAAGCCTTGGAAGGAATTGAAAATCCTTTAGATACAGACAAATTAAAAATTCAAATCCTTCCATTTGAAACAGATAATTATACAGAACGGTACAAAGCCGTAATCGCCGTTATTGGAGATTTTATTTCTCATTTAGGAACCAATTCGATAGAACGAAGTCGAATTCATGAAATATGGGCTAAAGACCTATTCTTGAGCGGTACACGAAAAGATAAAAGTATCAATCTCAAAAAGAAAGATTTGATTTGGCCAATAATAGTTCTTGTTACCGATAATGACGATTATGATGAGTATGATGTTGATGATTCGGAGGCAGATGAGCTATTATCAGCATATAAAGACATTATTAACATCTGTTCTGAAAAATACGAATTTGTTACTCGTGTATTGAGTGACTATAATAACTTTAAGACAGAAGATAAGAGCACAAAACTGGAATCTTTTATCAAATCAGAAGGCACTAACTTTAGATATCTATTTGATGATACCAGCATAAAACTATCTAATGACCTTCAGGAAATATTAATCCAAATCATAATACGAAATATTATACGCAAACGAATACGAGTTAACCATATTAAAGATGCAGTAAATTTATGATATTCAATTCAATAAAAATAAAGGAAGGCTCTGTTCAACGATTGATTGAATTTTCTAATAAAAACAATCTAATACACAGCGTGACAAATAGCAAAGGGAAAACTACTTTGCTGAGACTTCTGCTGTATTCAATTGGGTATAATATTCCAAACACAAAACACATCAAATTTGAAGATTTGGAAATTGAGAGTTTAATTACTCTCGATAATGGAGATACTGTAACATTACATCGAAGCTCAAGAGACTACATTGTTATCAAAAAAGGCGGTGAAGAAGAAGTATTTATACTTAATAGTCAAGAGACTGAACTCCATAAAATAGTGTTCAACGCTTCAAATACGGATTTAATCAATAATCTGTTGGGATTGTTTTATTTTGATCAGGAAAAGGGTTGGACACTTCTTAACCGGGGTGTCGTAATCGGTAGCATTCGTTTCAATATAGAAGAACTTATTAGAGGGATTGCAAACATTGATTGTTCCGAACTAATTAAACAAAGAGAGACAAAAAAACAAGATTTACTAAAATATAAACAAATGTTCAGCGTCGCAAAGTATCAAGAAACGATTGACGTTGAATCCAATAATCTTGCCCAGGATTCCTATAATACACGGATTGATATTAGTCTCAATCAGTGTAGAATGGAACTAAATCTATTGAAAGCAGAATTACGTAGAATAAACAAGGTTTTGAAAGACAATAAAGCCTTTACAAAATTCATTGCAGAAATAGGCTTATTAATCAGGACACCGGATGGGCAAACCATTTCTGTAACTGAAGAAAATATAGTGGGCCTTAACGATACTATTGATTATTTAATCGCAAAACGTCAAATAATAATCTCTCAGTATAAACAGCTCCAAAACAAATTAATTGAGATTGAAAGAGAACGCAGAGCCGAAGATATTCAGCTGTCTTTTTTTGAAGATGAAGAGACAATTTCGCAGATATTTGATAAACGAATTGCTAATATTCCCATTAATGAAATGGCGGTAAAGAATGGCATAACTCGTATAGAGCAAGAGATTAAAACAATCAGTACAAGAATTAAGGATGTATCTCAAAAAGCAAAAAATGCTCGGAACATTATATCGTCTATATTTGCTAATACTAAAAAATATCTGTTGGAATTAGGTTTGGATGAATCAAAGATAACAGAACGTTATCTATTTACCTCCAATTTAAAAGAACTGTCGGGTGCCATCCTTCATAAGACTGTATTTGCATTTAGACTTGCTTGTCTTTCAGAAGTTGAGAAGCATTTAGGAATTAAATTCCCCATAATATTGGATTCTCCTAGTGGTAAAGAAATAGATCAACAGAATATCCAAGCTATGATTAATATTCTTAAACGGGACTTCTCTGATAATCAGATAATAATTGCTTCTATCTATAATTATAATTTGGATAATGTTCATTCAATAAACATTATCAATAAACTAATTGAATGAAATTGATAAGCAGGTAGTGTGTGTTGTCAGCTTGTATTTATGACTCACAGAGAGATACCTTCTATTTTGAACGTTAAGAGACGAAACGAATGTTTTGATATGTAAAATAGTATGGATTCAGACAATCAGATAATCTTATATCAGGGCGAGGACGGCAAGACTCGTATTGAGGTGAAGTTTACCGGCGAGACGGTCTGGCTGTCGCAGCAGCAGCTTTGCGAGTTATATCAGACGAGCAAGGCTAATGTCAGCGAGCATATCAAGCATATTTTTGAGGACGGAGAACTTGATGAGGATTCAGTTGTTCGGAAATTCCGAACAACTGCCGCCGATGGTAAGTCGTACAACGTGACCTACTACAATCTCGATATGATTATCTCGTTGGGATACAGGATTCGGTCGGTTATCGCCACGCATTTCCGCCGGTGGGCAACGGAGCGGTTGAAGGAGTATATCATCAAGGGGTTCACAATGGACGATGAACGGTTGAAAGGGAATGGCGGTGGTGCTTACTGGCGTGAGCTGCTTGACCGTATCCGCGACATCCGTTCTTCGGAGAAGGTGATGTACCGTCAGGTGCTTGATCTTTATGCTACCGCCGTTGATTACGACCCTCGCAGTGACATCTCGGTGGAGTTCTTCAAGATTGTGCAGAACAAGCTTCATTTCGCCGCACACGGTCACACTGCCGCTGAGGTTATCTTTCATAGGGCTAATGCCGAGTCTCCAATGATGGGGCTTACTTCTTTCAAAGGTGACCATCCGACATTGCGTGATGCCAAGATTGCCAAGAACTATCTCAGCGAGGATGAACTGAAGATTCTTAACAATCTCGTGTCAGGTTACTTTGACTTCGCCGAGATTCAGGCGATGAAACGTCGCCCGATGTATATGAGCGACTATGTGCAGCAACTCGACAATATACTTTCATCTACCGGCGAGGCATTGCTCAACGGTCACGGCACAATCAGTCATCAGCAGGCGATGGAGAAAGCCGAGCAGGAATACCGTCTGTTCCAAGTCCGCGAACTATCCCCCGTGGAGCGAGCCTACCTTGACACGATAAAAGTTCTCAATGCAAAAGCGAAAGGCAAGGGCAAGAGTTCCGAAAAAAAATAGTCGGTGCCGCCGGATGAGGTTCGAGGGGAGGGTGAATGGCGGACTTTGGTTGACACCTTTTGCACGTAATATGCACGTAGAATAAAAAGAAAGCGAGATAACTATTGAGGATTCAATTAGTTATCTCGCTTTTGGGGTGCCCAGAACAGGAACACTAATATTGAATCGTAATGAATCGCTGTCAATTATGACTGATTTTCAATCCAATTCATAAACTACTGATTATTAGTAGTAAATACCCATAATAAATTAACCTGAAGCGTAAGTGAATTTGATTCTGATTTGTTAAAGTTCAGAGTTTGCTGACAAAACGCTGACAAAAGTTGTTGTATATGTGAGAGGGTATTATTATCTTTGTATCAGAATAGTAAAACATGTCGAATATAAACATTCTCTCCTATGGCAACAATCAAAAGAGCCTTATCGGCGAAAGTAAATGCTTCCGGACGCGCTGAGATTCTTCTCCGCGTATCCGTTTCGCATAGCGTTTCCCACCGTATCAAGAGTGGGCTGTATATCTCTGCCGACCGCTTCAAGGATGGTAAATTCGCTAATCCGCGTGACCCGGAAGGGAAGCGTGAAGTGCGCGAGGTGCAGGATAGACTGGAAAGCATTGAGAAGTTCCTTATCCGCTTGTGTGAGGACAATCCAGTTGAAAAAGTGACAAAGGATTTTGTCCTTGCCCAGTTGGAGTTATTCCTCAATCCACCGAAAGAGGTAACTGTTGTAGTACCGGAGGTGTCGTTCTTTGATATATTCGAGGATTATATCGCTAAGAAAAATATTTCGGAGTGGCGCATCAAACATCTTCGTGTTTTGAAACGCGCACTAATGCGCTACGAACTATATGTGCAAGCCAACGGCAACAGAAAATATCGGATTAAACTCGATGAGTTTACGGTTGACGATGTCAACAAATTTGAGAAGTTCCTGAGGTCGGAGCATCTTATCTATACAAAATATCCGAAAATTTATGATGCGATTCCGGCTGACACACATTCCCAGCGAAAGAAACCTAAGCCACACCCAAAGGGCGACAACACCATAATCGGTTTGTTCGGACTGATGAGAGCATTCTATCGCTGGTGTCGTGAGCAGGATATGACCAAGAACGACCCGTTTGCCAAATATAACGGCAAGACTACCGAGCGATACGGTACACCCTATTACATCTCAATTGAAGAGCGCGACAAGATTGCCGATTTTGATTTATCGGCAAATCCTTCACTGGAGGCACAACGGGATATTTTTATTTTTCAGTGCCTTATCGGATGCCGCGTGTCTGACTTGTTGGCGATGACTCATGACAGCATCATCAACGGCGCAATCGAATATATGCCGCAGAAGACTGCAGGAGAAAGACCGCAGGTAGTCCGCGTACCGCTGAATACCCGCGCTTTGGCTCTTGTTGCGAAATACAAAGAGCGAGAGGGTTTGAACGGAAAACTCTTTCCGTTCATCAGTTCGCAGAAATACAATGTCGCCATCAAGAAAATATTCAAGACCTGCGGCGTGACCCGAATGGTGACAATACTGAATCCGAGCACCGGGAAAGAGGAGAAACGGCCCATTGACGAAATCGCCAGCAGCCACCTCGCCCGACGCACCTTCATTGGCAACCTCTACAAGAAAGTCAAAGACCCAAACCTTGTCGGTTCACTCAGCGGTCACTCTGAAGGAAGCCGAGCCTTCGCCCGCTACCGCGACATCGACGAAGATATGAAGAAAGAACTTGTCGGTTTGTTGGAGTAAATACTCCCCCTCCAAGGGTGGGTTGACCGCTTAAAAATCATTTTTAACACTCAAAATTATCTATAACTGATAATTTTTAACTATCTTTGCGCATCATTTCACCGCACATGAACGTTATATTCAAAGACAAAGCACTTGAAGAACTCTATGAGACAGGCAAGACCAAAGACAGTAAATATAAAAAATTGTGCCGCAGTAAAAGCTTCATTGAAGATTATATTGGGGTAGTTGATTTGATGTTTTCTGTTGATAAGGTTGATGACCTGAAGACTTATAGTTATCTTCATTACGAAAAATTAAAATATCGTACCGAGAGTTCAGTAAGAATAGATAACGGACGCATTGAACGACTTATATTCACTGAACATAAGGAAGGTATTGAAGTACAATTATTAGAAATAGATTCGACTCACTATGGCAACAAACGCTAAATCCATCATTCCGGCAGTAGCGACACATCCGGGAAGTGTGCTTAAGAGGGAACTTAAGGCACGTGGTATTAAGCAAAAGGACTTTGCTGAAGCCATAGGTATGCCTGCGTCAAATTTGAGCGCATTAATCAAAGGGAACCGCAATATAACGGAATCTATTGCAATAAAGTTAGAAGAAGCACTGGGCATACCTTATCAAAACTGGATGAATCTCCAGAACCGTTATCATTATGTCAAAAAGTGCCACGAAGAGCTGGATGTTGTAGAGCGAAATGCTGAGGCAGAGGAACAGTCATTGCGTACACGACTTAACATGCAGGTCCTGTACAAGTTCTACAATATTATCTCATCAAGAGTGTCGGATAGACTGAATGCCCTTAAAGAGAGACTTAAATTAGACCTTAACGGATTACATTCACTGGAAGCTAATACAAATGGCTATTTTAAGAGGAGCGAAAAACTTAGAATAGATGAGATAAATATGCGCACTTGGCTCCTTTTGGCATGGTCTGAGGTAATCAAAACACAAGTCTCAGAAACATATTGTCCTGAAAAGGGGGTTGAAGCAGCAAATCAAATCGCAGAATTGGCAAATGCCGGCAAGATAACCACTGATGTCTTGAAAGACACCCTTAATAAAAATGGCATTATTTATATTCAAGTCCCAAAACTTGAGGCTGCTCCTATAGATGCCTATTCAATGATGGCGGATTCTAATCCCGCAATTGTCGTCACATATCGTCATAATGATCTAGACAAGTTGGTATTTGATGTCTTGCATGAGATAGGTCATATAATTTATCATATCACCGCTGGCATTTCATATATTTCGGTCGAAAATGACTACTCATCTCAGACAAAAGAAGAGAGAGAGGCTGATCAATTTGCCAATGACACTTTAATTCCTCCTCAAGTATGGACTAAGATTATGTCAGCTAAGCCAAATGGCATTTCTCCCCAAGTAGTGGTTCATACTATTGCAAGAGAGGCTAAGAAAAAGGGGATAAGCACCTCGATAGCCGTATCTCGTTATAAGCACGAGACCCGTTGTTATAATATACGAGGTTACAGATCGCCAAAGATTATGGAATAAAGAAGTAGCGTCTATTTTGACAACACCTCAAATTAAATTGTAAACCCCGTCTCATCACGCTTCGGCATGGCGAGTCGGGATTTTTCTTTTAGCGGCTATGAGAGGCTGTGAGCGGTCACGTAGTCCTATGCCGTTTTAGAATTTGGATTCGGAGTGAATCGAATTGTAACTTTGCAGAGTAGCGTCACTTTGAGGCACTGCGAGGCAAGATAGTCCCATACTCCTTTCAAATTTGGATGGCGGTATGACTCTGACTTAACTTTGTATCACAATAATCGACCGCAACAACGAAGTCGCGGTTATGTTCAATTGGAAAAATATTGTTGGGTAATGTTGGGTAACTTTGTGGAAAGGTTGGGAAACGGCTGAAAAACCGAAATCTTTTCCTTTTGATGGCTTGTTCCTCTTATGAAATCCGACTCGTTTTAGGCGGAAATATGCGACATTTTCTATACTTTATGCGGCCAAGGGGTCTGAAAATTTGGAAATCGAAGACCGCATGTTGTATATTTGTCGGGCATTACGGCGAATGAAGTCCTCTTTGCGTTCAAGATATTGTTTGCAGGAACGGCAAAAGCACGGCTTCTGAGATTTGTAATGCGACGTTTATCGGACTACTCCGGAAATTAAAAAGAATATTCAAGACATTCGTCGGACACCGTCGGACTTTTCTCAATGCTCAACCTCTTATGATTGAGTAAACACACGAGATAAATGGCTGAAATATAGTGGTGTCCGAGGTCTGTCCGAGGCAAACCAAGCGGTTACGACACGTGTTTTATATACGAAGACCGACCGAAAGTCGAGCGTTGAAATCGAGATAAATCCTCATCCGGCACATTCAAAATTATACTCTGAGAAATTGCTGCCCGATGTTTTTCTCTTGATGAAGACAAATTACTGAGAAAGGTTCTCAACCAACTGACCCACGGCGGGTTAATGCCGACATTATTTCTCAATGGCATAATAGCGCTATCGGGACTGCCATGGAAGTCCTTATGCCGGAGAGAAACCAATTCCATACCAATGCTTGAGGCAGTGGGATAGCCAAAGAGCCACTGGAATTCTTTTTATCGTAGTGAGGGGCGCGTGACCCCGTCCCATTTCAATTCTTTTCGTGGGCATTCCGCAACTTATCCGACCGCCTCGGCCGTCGGTACGGCCACTGCTATGTCTTTTCGGAAAGTGTAACATAAGTCTCATGGAACTGCGGCGTACTATTCCGCCAACGCCACAGATCCTTACCCACGGCGGAATCCGATGATTATATGAATAATATCATGACTCTCATAGAGAGTGGAGTCACCGGCCTGACCCTCACTCTGACAATCGAAGACCTCAAGGACTTCGCGACCGATATGATTGAACAAGCCAAGGCACAGCTTCTGCCCGTAATGGTCAGCGCATCCCAGGAGAGCTGCATCCCCAAGAAGGATGTGCTGGAGATGTTCGGCGTATGCCCCACGACCCTCTGGAACTGGGAACGCTCCGGCTATCTGGTACCCATCAAGATGAAGCGCAAGATACTCTACCGCCGCGCCGACGTTGACCGTCTGATAATCGAAAGAGGAAGGCAGTGATGGACGCTAAAGAACTTGACGTGCTCTGGCAATCATCGCAGATCCGTGTGACCGACGAATTGGCGATGGCTCCCGAAGTGTTGTTCTGCAACGGCTCTGTCATAGGCACACTCGGCAACTTCTCCGCCTCCACAGGCAAAGCCAAGAGCAAGAAGACTTTCAACGTCAGTGCCATCGTAGCCGCAGCACTCACAAACGGCGAATGCCTCGGATATTCGGCAGAGTTTCCGGACGACAAGCGGACGGTGCTGTACTTCGACACCGAACAAAGCCCATACCACTGTCAGAAAGTGATACGCCGAGCCATAGAACTCGCAGGTCTGCCAACCGACCGCCACCCCGACAATCTGTTTTTCTCGCAGTTGAGAGCGCAGGTTCCCGACACCCGTCTGGAGATCATCGACCGGGCGATAGCCACAACGCCAAATGTAGGCTTGGTAGTAATCGACGGCATCCGCGACCTGATGTTCGACATCAACAACGCAACAGAATCATCGCGGCTCATCAACAAACTGATGGAATGGACCGACAACAATCAAATCCATATCCACACGGTGCTCCACCTAAACAAGAGCGATGACAATGTGCGGGGTCATGTCGGCACGGAACTGAACAACAAGGCTGAGACCGTTCTGCAAGTGAGCAAAAGCGCGACCGATGATGAAGTGACAGAAGTGTCGGCATCCTGTATCCGTGCAATGGACTTCTCGCCATTCGCTTTCCGTATCAACGACAACGGTTTGCCGGAGATAGCCGCCGGCTACACCTTCAACCGTCAGAAACCGCAGACATTCTCCTACAATGAACTGACTGACGAACAGCATCGCACGGCACTGGAAAAAGCATTTGCTAACGGAGCAATCAAAGGTTGTCAGAACTGCGAGGACAGAATCAAGGAGGCGTATGCCGCCTGCGGCTTCCCATTCGGCGACGGCAAGGTGACGAAACTGAAAACATTCCTTATGAACAAGCGGATGATTGTCAGAGAAAACGGAGCCTACGCCTACAACCCCGATTTCTACTACTGATTTCAGTTCAGTTTGGAACGGTGTGTATATAAGCGAGCCGAACCTGAACCTGCAAGTCATTCATAACCCCTATGTTCAAAAATTAAAATAGATATTATGAGTAATAAAAATAATGTAGTTCCTGAAGATCAAGATGAATTCATGGAATGGATGAGGGCAACCTCACGACCGACATATGCGAAACCCGGCGAGTCGGATTCCAAGGCAATAGAAAGTAAATCTTCCGACAAACCGATGGACAACTTTGATATAGACAATATCAACATGAATATCTTAGATCTGGAGGATGAAGTCATTCCAACGACTTCAACGACTGATGCCGACAAAGCCATTGAAACGGGCACGTCACTTTCCGATGAAGCGAAGGCAATCAAGGAAAGGATGCACGCGAAGCAAATAAAAATAGACAAGGATGAGGCCAAACGCGTAGCCGCCGAGGAAATGGTAGAACGTGAGAGCGATTCAACCTCCGCAACAAAATCCACATTATCCACTAATGTGACAATAATGACTGAGGTTGATACAGTCAATGAAGTGAGTGGTGTCAATAAGGAAGAAGAGGTGTCAACTGACAAGAAGCCGCCCCAAAAGAGGCCCACCCGAATCAGTGCCAGGATGCGACGTGCCAAACTTGCAGATTTCCACGACTCCTATCTCGTAAAGACCAGCACCAAGGATGGCTCTCCGATAACTATCGCCCACGACCTCATCAAAATGGCCTATCGGATTTGTGCTCTCTCAGGCGACCACAAGGCGCGACCGACCTATCTCATCAACAATCTCCTGCGTGAGATTTTCAAGGAGCTGGAACCGGACATTGCCGAGTGGTCAAAACTTGACTGATGAAAGAATGGCCGCAGTTGAATTAGGCATAATCCGACGACAATATTGAGAGGCCATAGCCTCTTAATCGCAGCGGAAATTGACGCCTATAGGCGGCAACCACCGGAATGATAATGGAGGGGGAGCGAGTTTAGGCTTTGGTAATACCAAGCCGTTTTCTGCACCTCGAAACTCCCCCTCCATTCTTTACTACAATGATTATAACCGTTTAATAACTTTAGTAATATGAATAGAAAAAAGAACCGCTGCCCCATGCCGGGGCACGACATCGAGGCTATGTATGATGTAATCAACCTGCCCAAGACAATCAAGTTTTCCCTTAACCAACTCAACAAGGCCAATGAGCGTAAGCGCAAGGCCGGCTATCGGGATTTCTCCACTTTCGCCCGTGACTGCATCCTAAACACGCAGATTGTGGAGCGTCTTTCGCCGGAGCAGATGAGGATTCTCAACGAACTTATCCGCGAGGGCAACAACCTCAACCAGATTGCCAAGGCGTGCAACAGCGGCAGATGCTTTGCTGTGGCAAACCAAGCCACGGCAGTGCTGAAAAGGCACAATGCGCTCATCGACCTGTTCTATGAAATTAAGACCTAAAATATGTTTGCCAAGATAAGAAAAGGTAACGGATTTGGAGGCTGTCTGGACTATATAACCCGTGTAAAGCAGGACGACAAACCGATAGAGAAGCGTGTCTGGAAAATCCTCGACAGCGACGGCGTGAGGATTGCCGACGGTGAAAAAGACTGGCGAAAGAGAGCAGCCGCCGACATCGAGCGGCCAACACTGTCAAGGTCTAAAATCAAAGACCCGTGCGGACATATCGCGTTGGGATTTGCACCGGAGGATGCCCACCGCCTGACCGATGAATTCATGACTCAGATCGCCAAAGAATACATGGAGGCGATGGGGATAAAGAACACACCATACGTTATTGTCAGACACTCCGATGCCGACCATCCACATTGCCACCTTATGTTCAGCCGTGTGGATTATGACGGAAAAATCATCAAGCCCGTCACGAATTGGCACCATAACAAGCGAGTATGTTTCGACATCACCGAACGTCACGGGCTCACCATTGCGGAGGACAGCCTATCACTTGACACCTCCAAACTGCGAGGTGCGGAAAAAAGCCGTATTGAAATCCGGCAGATTGGTCACGAAGTTTTGAAAGACAAGTCCATCACCGACTGGCCGACATTTCAGAGAAAGATGAAAGAGCGGGGCGTGAATGTGAAATGCCTTTGGAAGGATCCCGATGCAAAGAAACTTGAGATTAAGACCCTCATCTATGCGAAAGACAATCATTCTTTCATCGCCTCCAAAATCGGCAAGGATTATACACCCACCGGCTTACTTATCCAATTTGAGGCAAACCTCAAAAGCAAAATGGCTCCGACCGCCAAGGCCGCCCCGACGGCTCTGACACCCGCAGCTGCGCCTCAGCCCCAAGCCCCGGCAATTACCCTTTCAACGCCCTCACTCGGAAGCCAATCGGCAGACGACACCAACATGGTACTTGGAGGAGGTCTGTCCGACGACTTCGCTCACTTTCTCAAAATGCACCCCGGCCTCAGCATCGAAGAAGCCAAGCGCAAATTCAAGGAACAACAGAAACTCAAAGCCCAACAGCGTCGAGGCCCCAAAATACGCCACTAACCCCAAGCCGCCGAGAGACTCCCAATCCCTCGGCGGCTTTTTCACGCTAAATCTCGCCAATAATGATATGTTACGCAGCATATCATCATTGTAGTCTGCAAAAATTTTAGTAATTTTGCAGTTGAACCCCGCGATGCGTGGTGCCTCAAAGGAGGATTAACACCGGGTGTTGGGTGGTTCGTTTTACATACGAAAGGCGTTTACCAACGCTTGATTCTTGGCTATTCGGAACCTGAGAAATTTTGAATTTGCAACCAAGGATGAAGCAATAGTAGATGCCCCATGGGTACGTTTATGTACTTCCTTCCCACAAACGGTAAGTTATGGGCAGGAATTTTTGCATATACATGCTTCGCGGGGTGATTCTACCATTGCTCATTCAGTTGCAATGGCAGTCTCAGGGCCACGAATAGCGGAATGGGCATGGTGTGGCTCCCCGTTTTTCGTTAATATCAACCCAATCTCCGCTTCGAGCCGGCGGCATATTATGTAATGGCTCGTATTTACGACAATATTGAAATAAAATTTGAGCAGGGACTCAAAGATATTATAGAATCTTCAGGTGTTAAACGTGTAGATTTTTGCGTTGGCTATTTCAATCTGCGGGGTTGGGATAAGGTGGTTGAGCATGTTGAGCAACTTGAAGGAGATTTTGTTTTTGAAGGTCGCGCCAACAAACATCGCACTTGCCGTTTGCTTATAGGTATGCACCAGCCACCGGCAGAACTGGTGCGGATGCTTTATTCCAACGGTGATTACACACCTGATTCTGAACTTGTACAAAAGATCAAACGGCGTATCGCACAGGATTTTCGTAATCAATTTCTCCTTGGCATACCTACAAAGCATGATGAATGGACGCTTCGCAGATTGAGTGCCCAACTTAAGTCACGCAAGGTAGTTGTAAAACTCTCTGTCAAAGAACCTCTCCACGCAAAATTATATCTTGCATATCGCCCGGAAGACCGATTCAATCCCATATTGGCGATTATGGGTAGTAGTAATCTAACTTATTCGGGACTTACAAAACAAGGAGAACTAAACGCAGAATTTCAAGATAGAGATCAAGCTGAAAAATTATCCGCTTGGTTTGAAGCAAGATGGAATGACAACTTTTGTGTGGATATTACTGACGAACTCATTAAAGCCATTGATGAAAGTTGGGCAGCCGAGCGAGAAATTCCACCATACTATATCTATCTCAAAATCGCATACCACCTTAGCGAAGAAGCTCGTAACGGCATAAAGGAATTTGCCATTTCTCCGATATTTCAACGCGAACTATTCGATTTTCAGCAGAATGCGGTTAAGATTGTTGCACGTCATCTCAACAATGACAAGCGGCGGGGTGCAATGATTGGTGATGTAGTGGGTTTAGGCAAGACCATTACAGCCTGTGCAGTAGCGAAAATCTACGAAACTACGTTTGCCGGGACCACACTTATAATCTGTCCTGCTAATTTGCAGGAGATGTGGCGAAAATACATTGTCAAATACGACCTCAAAGCAGAAGTCACTTCAATGTCAAAACCCATTGATATTGAAAAGGCTCGTTTCTATCGTCTGATAATTGTCGATGAAAGCCATAATCTGCGTAATGGAGGCAAGCGGTATCAGAATATCAAAAACTTGATTGAACACCAGTCGAGCCGTGTTCTTTTACTGACTGCAACGCCATACAACAAGCATTATTCCGACCTTGCAAATCAATTGCGACTCTTTATATCTGATGACCAAGACCTCGGAATACGACCTGAACGTTACATTGAAAGTCTTGGGGGTGAGCGAGGTTTTCAGATGCAGCATAGCGACATACCAATTCGCACTATCGGAGCATTTCAAAAGAGTGAGGACGTTGAGGATTGGAATGAGCTGATGAAGTTATTCCTGGTGAGAAGAACACGTTCTTTTATCCGTAATAACTTTGCCAAGTCTGATGAGAAAGGAAAATACTTGCAATTTCCCGACGGAACAAAATCCTATTTCCCCGACCGGATACCACGATCCATAAAGTTCGCCACAATTTCAGGTGACCAATACTCACGGCTATACTCGTCGGATATGATTGATCTGATGGAATCGCTTGCTTTGCCTCGTTACGGTCTCAGCAATTTTATTAGTGACAAAGCCTCTGCTGATGCACCAAAGCATATTCAGACACTGATTGACAATCTTTCACGCGCAGGAGCACGTATGATGGGGTTCTGCAAAAGCACTTTCTTCAAACGTATGGATTCCAGTGGTTTTGCATTTCTGCTCACACTTTATCGCCATATCCTCCGCAACTGTGTGTATATCTACGCTCTCGACAACAAACTGCCGGTCCCTATTGGTGATGATAATGCGTTGCCAGAAGATTATACTGAAGACTTTGACAATGACGGGAATGTCTTTGGAGAGGACGGCAATGAGCCGGCTATTGACGCAACCCTTGATATTCCTACTGATCTTGATGATTACATACGAAAGGCCAAAGACCATTACGACATTATCACCCAAAAGAACAATATATCTTGGCTTGATGCTAAATTCTTCAAACGCACCCTCAAGCAGCAGCTTAAAGCCGACTGCGAGATTATTCTGCAAATGATTCGGCTTTGTGGAAAATGGAAGCAGAACGAGGATCAAAAGCTCAACGAATTGGAGCAATTATTGCGCGGGAAACATCAGGAATACGGCGAACACGCGGCGGATAAAGTCGTTGTCTTCACACAATACTCCGACACCGCCCGATATATCTACTATCAACTGCGCAAGCGTGGTTTCTCCAATGTGGACTTCGCAACCGGAGGAAGTGACAATCCTTCTCAAATTGTTGAGCGTTTCTCACCTGTCAGCAATGAAGCTGCCGGGAAATACCCACTTGACAAACAGACTCGCATACTCATCGCAACAGATGTGCTTTCCGAAGGTCACAACTTGCAAGATGCTCACGTAATTGTCAATTACGACCTTCCATGGGCCATAATCCGACTTATCCAACGAGCAGGACGTGTTGACCGTATCGGCCAGAAGGCCGACAAGATTTATTGCTACTCCTTCTTCCCTGCCGACGGTGTGGAGGAAATCATAAATCTCCGAGGTCGCCTCAACGACCGCATCAATGCCAATGCCAACATTGTAGGCTCTGACGAGGTGTTTTTCGAGGGAAACGAACAAAATCTGCGTGATATGTTCAACGAAAAATCGGGTGTTCTTGATGATGCCGATGATGGAGATGTCGATCTCGCGTCTCAGGCATATCAGATTTGGAGCAATGCTATCAGGGCAGACAAACGATTAAAAGAGATTATTCCTCAACTTCAGAATATGATTTACTCCACACGCCTTGTTGACAGCCGTGGCGAACAGGGAGTTGTGACCTATACCCGTACAGCCAACGATTTTGATGTGCTGACTTGGCTTGATTCTGATGGCAATGTGGTCTCCCAGTCGCAACAACGTATTATGCAGGTTCTTGCCTGCCACCCGGATACGCCGTGTGCGCCACCGCTTGAAAACCATCACGATTTGGTGAGCGAGGCTCTTGAAAAAATAAAGGAGCAAACAGTGAACAACACAGGAGGTGTGCTCGGCAACCGTTTCTCCACACGCTATCGTATTGTTGACCTGCTCAATCATTACTACGAGCAACCGACAACGCTTTTCTTTGGAGAAGATAGACGCGAGGAACTTAAATATGCTATCGATGACATCTACAACTATCCGCTCCAAGGGAACGCAAAATTCAATATCGGACGAATGCTTAAAAACAGCGGACGAGCTGCCGATGATGATATTGTGGATTACGTTCTTGAACTGCGTCGCAACGGTCAACTTTGCGTGATTGCCGACGAAGACATCGAGACCAAAGAAAATCAAATAATCTGCTCAATGGGATTGCGCCATGAATCGTAATACTTTCAACACCTATATAAATGAGGCCGACTTCCGAGGTCTCTTCCTTATGGAACTTGGCTGGAACAAACCGAAAGGTAATCCCAGACTTCTTCCCATCGTAATAGACGAAACTGAATACCAATTCATCTGCGTTGCTGAGCGTAATGGATTGCAGGTGATTGTTGCGGATGTTGAGAATATCCCCTCAACATCGCTTGCCCGGCGGATAGACGCGCAACTTCGCAAACAGGCACAGGATTACATTGCCATTTATAAGTCCAATGACACTAACGGCCATCACGCGTGGGTTGTGCCTGTCAAGAACGTTGACAAGCGAGATCTGGTGAGCATTGAGTATGAATCACCCTCAAAGGCCGACTTTCTGCTTCAAAAGCTCGATTGCATCACTTTTGACCCGACGGAAACCACAACGATTGTTGATGTAAAGGAGGGTGTGCATCGCGCTTTCGCTGTCAACGCTGAAAAAATCACCAAGGACTTCTATTCGGGGTTCAAGAAGGAACACACAGCCTTTGCCAATTTCATATCCGGTATAGATGACAATATTGCAGTCAAAGAGAACCGTAATAAACAATGGTATGCTTCTGTTATGCTCAACCGACTGATGTTCTGCTATTTCATTCAGAAGAAAGGTTTTCTTGACGGGAATGTCAATTACTTACGTGAAAAACTTGAATGGGTGCGTAAAGAGCGGGGCGAGGACAGGTTTTTCGGTTCGTTCTATAAGGAATTCTTGACCCGACTTTTTGCCGACGGTCTCAACGCTCCGCAACATGACCGGGATTTTGTTGCCAAATTTGGACGCATCCCATATCTTAACGGTGGTATGTTTGACCATCATCAGATTGAGCGAGACTATGCCGATATTGACATTGCTGATGATGCCTTTATCTCACTGTTCACGTTCTTTGACAAATGGCAATGGCATCTCGACACCCGCGTAACCGCTTCCGGACGCGACATCAATCCCGATGTGCTTGGTTATATCTTTGAGCAGTATATCAACGACCGTGCCGCTATGGGTGCCTACTACACAAAAGAGGACATTACTGAATATATTGGCCGTTCAACTATTCTGCCGTTCCTTTTCGACAAGGTTGCTAAGAGTTCAGACTCTATGAAAAAACTGTTTGCTCCCAATGGTTGGGTTTGCGACAAACTCCGTGAAAGCGGCGAACGATATATCTTTGATGCTGTCAAGTATGGTTATACTCCTGATTGGCGTGAACGGATTCCGTCCAATATTGCAATAGGTCTTGACACCACAAAACCGGAATTGTTGGAACGGCGTAAGGATTGGAACACCCGGACTCCGGAGCCATGGGCATTACCTACCGAAATCTGGCGCGAGACAATTGAGCGGCTTCAGCGTTGCGAATCAATACTTGGCAAAATCAAAGCCGGGGAGGTTGCCTCAATCAACGACTTCATAACATACAATCTTGACATCCGTTCATTTGCCGATGACCTTATCACTGCAGAAGATGCGCCACAGGCGTTTGTCTACAATTTTTACAATGCCTTGCGCAGCGTGACAATACTTGACCCGACATGTGGCTCCGGTGCATTTCTCTTTGCCGCGATGAGTATTCTTGAACCGCTGTATTACGACTGCATAAACAAGCTTGAAAGTTATCCCAATAAGTCTGAGCAGACAAAAGCCGCTCTCCAAGAAATCAAAGCTAAGTATCGTTCAAACATTCATTACTTCATTTTCAAGTCCATCATCTTAAGGAACTTATATGGCGTTGACATCATGGCAGAAGCCACTGAAATTGCCAAACTCCGTCTTTTCTTGAAAATGGTGGCAGTAGTAGATGTTGACTATCGAGCTGACAACCTTGGTCTCGACCCATTGCCCGACATTGACTTCAACATTCGATGTGGCAATACACTTGTTGGCTATGCCAATGCAGATTCTGTTTATGCCGACCACCAGGGCGACCTCTTTGCTGCACAGGAATACCGCGACACCATAGAAGCTGAGATGAACAAAGTATCCATAGTTTTCAAGGTATTCAAACACCTCCAACTTACACAAGAAGCCGATAAGCATGAAGAATTCATCGCCGCCAAAAAGGATTTGAGCAATCGTCTTATAAAGCTGAATGATACCCTCAATCATCATCTCTATAATGCAACAGCATCTAATATTCCATACGACAAATGGTTGAAGTCTCATCAACCGTTAAACTGGATAGCAGAGTTCTACGACATCATCCACGGCAACGGCGGTTTCGATGTGGTCATTGGTAATCCTCCATATGTCACATTTACTGACTCCTCTCTTCCTTATAGTGTTTCTAAGTTTGCTACATATAAAACAAAGAATCTATTTGCATTGGTGGGCGAAAGATGCAACCAATTAATATGCTCGACTGGATCGATAGGATACATTATTCCCTTGAGCGGCTTGTCAATAGATGGCTTTACCGAGTTGCAAAAAATAATATATTCTAATCGTAGTTCCTGGAACAGTTTCTATTCAGGAGACCGAAATCCAAGTGAATTATTTGAGGGTGTAAAAATAAGGGCAGGTATATATATTTCGCGTCCTTCGCTAAGTCCCGTCAAATATGTTTCGAAATACATAAAATATTATTCTTCAGAAAGATCTATCCTCTTTTGTAAGATTGTATATACTCAAGCCTCTCAGTTTGTCAATGCCCCTAAACTTCATACACAATTAGGAGCAAATATTCTGAATAAACTTATGAAATTACCCAAAAGGCTTGAATCTGAATTCTCTTCGGAAGTAAATTTCTATTACCACGCTGCACCCATATATTGGAATAAAGCACTATATGACCTCTCTATTTTGGAATGTCAAGGTCTTAACATTGCAGATTCTTATAAGAAGAAGTCAATTTCAAAGAACTATAAGGATTTTGCGTTCCTTCTTATCAATTCATCCCTATTCTTTTACTATTGGATTGTAATGTCTGATTGTTACAATTTGACACAAAAGTATATAGCTGAAATAAAAGTACCCACTTCATTAGAACGAGATGTTCTACACGAATTGGCGGATAATCTGAATAGGAGATTGAATTCTACTATTCAGATAGCGGAATATACCTATAAGAATAAAGGAACCGTTAGATTCGCTCAGTTCTTTCCAAAGAAATCAAAGTCCCTTATAGACGAGATAGATAAAGCACTTGCAAAACATTACGGATTCACAGAGGAAGAACTGGATTTTATAATTAACTACGACATCAAATATCGCATGGGCGATGATCTTAACACAGTCTAAAATTTCATAAGTATGAAAGATTTTGAAGATATTACTGAAAATGTAGTGCCCCGCTGTGCTACATGTGGTTGCACTGATTATTTTGAGACTAATGAAGATAACTCATATATCAAGTGCACAAATTGCGGTAGGGAATATTTTGGAGGTAAAGATGAACTTCTGGAATATAATCAAGAGGAAATCGAAGCTGCAAAAGAACGATTACAAGCAGTTGTCAAAGAAAAATTACAAAAAGAACTTCTTAAGGCATTTAAGAAAAGATGAATGAGTGGTCAGTACAAGACTGGTGTGCCATTATTGGTGCACTTGGTGTCGTTTGTGGCGGTCTTCTTTGGCTAAATAAATGGCTCAATAGGAGGTTCAAAATTACTAAAGCCAATATGCGGGTCAACTTTTTCAGGACTGGAAAAAGTTGGCGTTTCCGAATCTATAACTCCTCCGAGGAAGAAATTGAAGCTCGCAATATCAGGGTTATTTTCCCCGATGAGGAATATCATGTTCAGTGGGATTCTAAAAAGGATATGTTCCCGAGCCTAAAACGTCACGGTAGTTTTGATATATATGCTTTAATATATACCTCTACGAATAGCCATACCACTGTGCGAATTGAATGGAATCAAGAAGGTTCTAATAAGGTCTTTTCAACGCTGGAAACTGTATCATTGGATTAACAATGGAAACTGTTGGCAACATCTCACTTCTCGAACGCAAAAAGATTGGCTACTTTGCCTCCGGCACAATAGCCCCAATAAGCATATTGCCAACTCTTGACTGGGCGACTGAGATGGCGAAACGCGACAATGTTGCTATTGTAAGTGGTTTCCATTCCAAAATGGAACGTGAAGTACTCGATATCCTCCTAAAAGGTCGGTGCGGTATCATATGCGTCCTTGCGCGTCCTATATATAAAGTAATTCCTGCTAAATTCCGCGACACATACGCTCAAGGCCGAGTGCTTTTTATCTCGCACAACACCTCAAAATCAACCATGACCTCTCGCCACCACTGTCAAAAACGAAACGAATACATCGCTTCCATCTCCGAAGAATTCGTCTTCACATCCCTCACCTCTGAGAGCTCATTGTACCCACTATCTATCACAAATAAGATGGTAATCAAGATTTAGATGCTGATAATATCAATACACTTAAAGTGTAATTCCAAATAGATATATTATTTTCATGTAGCATTAGCATAATCAATCTCCTTTCTGATTGTATCCAATACACCTCCAATCCAATTAATTAAATCAGAGTCAGATTCTATTTTGTGCATGTGAGATTGTTGTTTTGCCCACTGTCCATTCATCGCAAAATGCATTTCTTTTAATTCTGATATATCTTCTTTTTTTGGTTCTATAATCTGCATAAATCCTACTTCACCACATATTTGCGCATATTCAGTAAAAGTTCTAGAAAGAGCTGTATCCGCCGTAAAATGCCAGTGAGGTTGAGGGTGTATACCCGTAGATTCCGCATAATCGTCCCACTCAGCGCGAAAAATTTGAATTATAAAGTCACTAATCTTCTTAAAAACAGAGATAGATACCGATATCTGTTCTATTCGATCTCTCGCCTTTCTTTTGCCTTGCGGTACATGGATGCCATAAAGTATCTTTATTTCCATGAAGAGATAGTATTGACCAAACCAGTTGTAGACACACACTTCCCCAGAAGTGCCATCCTCTAATCTATTTAAGGCTGTATCATTTCCGTGTGTTTGGAAAACACGAGACATATTACTTTCGCTAACTTTGTTTAAAACAAAGCCAGTTCCAACAATACCACCTAGTCTTCTATTTAAATCTCTGATGATTGAATCTATATTTTCTATCATATTACAAACATAATAGAGTTATGGATTATAATAATCCTTCAATAATACTATTAATGTTATCTTGATAGAACCATGATCCATCAGAAGAAATTGCTTTCCCTAATTGTATCAACTTTAAAAACTCGGAAAGATTTCTATTTCGAATTAAGGATGCTGATAATATGGGTATTTGATTAGTATACTTTGCGGATAAATCATAGACATTCCCTCCTGCTAATTGAGAGGAATAAATTGACAACATTTTTTCAAATGTTGAGCTCGAAAAGAAAGCTAAATAGAAATAATATTCATCCTCTGACAGTTTTCGTTTGGGAATCCAGGCGTGACCTCGTTCTATGACAAATATTCCTTCTACATCAAGTGCAAAAGATTTTGCACTTCCAAATTCCGTTGATACAATTCTCGTCTCAGACTTTAGCAACCAATCTCTATGTCGACTCAAAACCCACCAATGTTCTTTATTAGAGATAGATTTCCTACTTGCCAATTTATCTTTAATCGGAAGAAATCTTTTATAGGAAATTGGAGCATTAGACTGTAATTGCTCTTCTGTTAGAATTAACAGTCCACTTTCATTATATGGGAACCAGACATAGTTCTTAATGGTAAGCTGTCCGTTGAGAATAGCTCCATTATCTATTGACGGTCTATAAAACTCTCTTTCGGTTTGAGATAAACCCTCATATTGTTCTTTCGAGATAATAAACGTTCGATTATCTCCAGTTCGGATACCTTGTTTAACCGTGAAAATAGTTTGTAAGGGAACAAGTACGCCAGAACGTAACAAATCCGAAAGCTTCAATCTTAAATTGTAATCCGCTTTTGAAACAACTTTCCAAGAATTATTAGTATCTGGGTACATATCGGGCTTATATATACTATACCCTTTCTCGTCTATTTCAGGTAAATTGGCATCCTGCATTCTCCTCAAAGCGCATAAAGCTTTAGGGGCAATACCTTTTTCATTATTGCACCATAATAAAGTTGTGAAATCTAATTCTTGTTTTTTCTGACCAACATAGATACTTACATCTGTCAACGCACTTTCAAAGACATAATTACCTAACTTACCAACAAGTTTATTTGAGTATAATTCTTTTAGTTCAGATCTTATTGATATATAATTTTCAGAAGTAAAAAATGCTGACGGCAGAACGCATCCAAGCATTCCATTCTCTTTAAGTGAATGAACTGCTTTATATAAAAATGGGATTGCTAAATTGGGTTTGGTGATATCAAATGGAAATACGTCTGAAACTATCTCCCGTTCTTCTTTAGTTAGCAATTCCCAAGATTTATAAGGAGGATTCATTAAAATAATGTCAACATCATTGTCCCATTCTTCAGTCAACGAATCGTCCACCACCTTCAAGCAGATATTCAATTTATCCCCCCAATATTCTTTTTGCGCAACACATAACAAGAAAGAAGTTGTATTGATTCCACATTCTGATTTATCCCAGCCTTTTATTGTTACGTTTCCGGTATACTTCAAACTATGTAACTGTTTGAGAACTTCCACCAAGAACTCTCCGGATCCACATGCCGGATCAAATATGCAGAGATTTTGGGAATTTGTGTCAATATTGTGCAAACACTGTTCAACGATAGTACGAGCTACATATTGAGGGGTATAGAAAGTACTACTATAATCGGATAAAGTGGTAATAAGTTTATTACTAACATCCCCAAATAGATCCCTATCTGAAAAAAAGGTATCGACTATTCTATGAGCTTCTTGAAAAATTGGACCTGAACAATGTCTAAGGATTATATCCAAATCTGGTTTTATTTGTTTTACACCAGAACGGATGTCATCAATAAATAAATCAAATCCTTCGGGCAGTTGCACTCGTGATATTCCATAACTCTCAAAATCTATTTCATCTACATCTTGAGAAATAGAGAGTAAAAGTATATACAAGTAATTTAACGCCTCTAACGGAGCTCTGTCTTCACGGGTTAAATTCCTCATTTTCCTGAACAGACTTATAATGAAAGGCTTAAGTACATGACAAAAATTTGAAAACATCGAATTTTGGGGTATAAGTCGGAC
>ERZ777011.1079-NODE-1079-length-33023-cov-8.819522_pt1 | contig 33023 bp, 27 predicted proteins | sample MGYA00374964_ERZ777011 | MGnify/ENA primary metagenome ERZ777011 (study PRJEB29310, sample SAMD00008975) | mouse gut metagenome | study: EMG produced TPA metagenomics assembly of the Metagenome analysis of fecal microbiota from mouse which was promoted...
TCTCGACCCACTGATTAAGAGTCAGTTGCTCTACCAACTGAGCTACGGAGTCATCAGTTAACCCTAATTTTTTAATTCAGATTTTGTGGTGTATTTCTGAATTGCGGTGCAAAGTTACGGCTAATTTTTTTATTATGCAAGTTTTTTGGCATTTTTTTTCAAAAAAAATTATTTTATGGCTGCCAGACCGCCTTGTGAGGTTTCTTTGTAGAGCGAGGGGATGTCGTGGCCGGTCTGTTTCATTACTTCGACTATGCGGTCGAAGTCAACGCTGTGGCGTCCGTCGGAGAAGGCGGCGTATAGGTTTGCGTCGAGTGCTCGTGCGGCGGCGTATGCGTTGCGTTCGATGCAGGGTATCTGTACGAGGCCGCATACGGGGTCGCAGGTGAGGCCGAGGTGGTGTTCGAGGCCCATTTCGGCGGAGTATTCGATTTGTGCGGGTGTGCCTCCGAAGAGTTGCGATGCTGCTGCTGCCGCCATTGCGCAGGCTACGCCTACTTCGCCCTGGCAACCTACTTCGGCGCCGCTTACTGAGGCGTTGTGTTTGACTACGTTGCCGAAGAGCCCGGCTGTGGCGAGTGCGCGGAGTATGCGTTTTTCGCTGAAGCCTTTGGAGTGGTGCAGGTGGTAGAGTACGGCGGGTACTATGCCGCAGCTGCCGCAGGTGGGGGCGGTGACGATTTCGCCGCCTGCGGCGTTTTCTTCGCTTACGGCGAGTGCGTAGGCGTAGACGAGTCCGCGCGATTTGAGTGATTGTGCGTAGCCGGCTGCGTGTACGTAGTAGCTGACTGCTTTGCGTCTTACTCCAAGCCCGCCCGGTAGTACGCCTTCGGCTTCGATGCCGCGTTCGACGGCGGCTTTCATTACTTGCCATACTTGGGTGAGGTATTCCCATATTTCGGGGCCTTCGATTTCGTCGACGTATTCCCAGTAGCTTTTGCCGGTTTTTTCGCACCAGCGCTGTATGTCTTTTATTTTGGTGAGTTTGTATATGCTTTCGGTTTTGGTGCGGCTTTCGCCTTCGCGTACTATGTCGCCTCCGCCTATGGAGTAGTAGGTGCGGTTGGCTATCTGGTTGCCGTTGGCGTCGAATGCGGCGTAGTTCATGCCGTTGGTGTGGAATGGCAGGATTGTTTCCGGGGCCCAGAGTATTTCGGTGGGCATGTGTGGTGTGAGTACTTCGAGTATGGCGCGGTCTGTGAGGTGTCCTTTTCCGGTGGCTGCGAGTGCACCGTACAGGGTTACTTTGCATGATTTTGCATGTGCGGGCAGTTCGTCGAGGAATTGCTTGGCGGCTTTGCGCGGGCCCATGGTGTGTGAGCTGCTGGGGCCTTTGCCTATTTTATAGATGTATTTTATGGATTCCATTCCGTTGTGTGGTTTGTGTACAGTAGGCATGCAAGTGCGCACGACATGTCTGCCGTGCGCACTTGTTGTGTGGTTGTTTTTGTTTGTTTATTTTGACGCGTTCTCGATGATGGTGAAGAATTTGTCGGATGGCAGGAGTTCGTTGATACCTGTGTAGCGGGTTTCGTTGCCTTTGGTGTCGGTCACGATGATGGTGGGAACTGCTTCGACGTTGTATTTTTCGGCTGCTCCGGGGTTTTCGTCTATGTCGACGTAAACGAATTTTGCTGCGGGGAATTTAAGGGCAGCTTCGTCGAAGGTGGGGTGGAACTTCTGGCAGGGGCCGCACCAGGTTGCGCCGAAGTCAATGGCGAGTACCTGGCCTTTTTCGGCTGTGAGCTGTTCGAGGTTGTCACCGGCGAGTTCGATGAGGTTTGAAGCTTTTTGGGTTTCTACCTGGGGGGTGCTGCCGTTGTCGATGTTTTCTTCGAATTGCTCTTTTGCCTGATTTTCGGTTGCGTTGTCGGCCGATTGTTCAGCGTTTTTTGCACATGATGCGGTGAGCATGAGTGCTGCTGCGGCGAACATGTATACGATTTTTTTCATTATTGTGCGAGGGCTGCGTTGGTTTTACGAACTGCTTCTGCGCTGGCTTTGAAGAGTTCTTTTTCTTTGTCGTTGAGGTCGAATTCAACGATTTTTTCGATACCGTTTTTACCCAGGATACAGGGTACGCCGATGCAGAGGTCTTTTTCGCCGTATTCGCCGTCGAGCAGGGCTGAGCAGCTGATGAGTTTTTTCTGGTCGTGAAGTACTGCTGCGCATACTTGTGCTGCTGCTGCGCCGGGTGCGTACCATGCCGAGGTGCCGAGGAGTTTGGTAAGTGTTGCGCCGCCTACCATGGTGTCGGCTGCTACTTTTTCGAGCTGTTCGGCGGGGAGGAGCGAGCTTGCGGGGATACCGCGGTATGCTGCGTAGCGGGTCAGGGGTATCATGGTGGTGTCGCCGTGGCCGCCGATTACGATGCCTTCGATTTCGGTAGCGTTTGCACCGAGAGCGAGGCTGAGGAAGTATTTGAAGCGAGCGCTGTCGAGTGCGCCGCCCATGCCGATGATGCGGTTTTTGGGCAGGCCGCTTACTTTGTGGATGAGGTATGTCATGGTGTCCATGGGGTTAGACACGCACAGGATGATTGCGTTGGGCGAGTGGGCGAGAATCTGGTCTGTAACTGATTTTACGATACCTGCGTTGACGCCGATGAGTTCTTCGCGGGTCATGCCGGGTTTGCGGGGGATGCCGGAGGTGATGACCACCATGTCGGAGCCTTCGGTCATTTTGTAGTCGTTGGTAACGCCTACCAGGCGGGTGTTGGTGCCGAGGATGTTGGCGGTCTGCATGATGTCCATGGCTTTGCCTTCCGATACGCCTTCTTTGATGTCGAGGAGTACTACTTCGTCAGCAATCTGATTGGTTACTAACACATTTGCACAAGTTGCGCCTACGTTGCCGGCGCCTACTACTGTAACTTTTGACATAGTGGTATATTTATATTAGTTGTGTTTTTAAGGTTTGCGGCGTTGCTGCCGCTTAATTGTTGCAAATATAGTAATTAAAAATTAGGTGACAAAATTATTTTGGATGTTTCGCGTTATGGCGAATTGGCTCTTATCTTATGGGGGATTTTTTCTTGAGGGTGTTGTAGTATTGTCCTTGGTTGCTCATTGTTCTGTAATGCTCGCGTATTCGGATGGCTTTGTATGGGGTGTTAAAGGCTGTCGAATGTTTTGTGTCCGCGCAGGTAGAACTGTAGGAGTATGTTCGGTTGTCCTTTGATAAGGTCGACTGTCGGGCGCGTTGTTCTGTCGTAGTTGTGGCGCATACGGGCGAAGTCGCGGTGGGCACGCCATATTGCGGCGGCGTTTTTGAAGTCGAGGGTAGCTATGTATTTTGTCCAGGCAATGGTGTCGAGCAGTCGGCGTCGCAGCAGGGTTGAGCGTCGGGTGCTGTCCGGCAGGTTTTTATGCAGCATTAGCAGGTTGTTGCGGAAGTTGAGGTATGTTTTCCGCGGGTTTTCGGCCGGCAGTGAGCCTCCGCCGAGGTGGTATACTACTGATGCCGGTACAGCGGCGAGCTTCCATCCGGCCAGGCGCATGCGCCAGCAGAGGTCGATTTCTTCCATGTGGGCGAAGAAGTCTTTGTCGAGGCCTCCGCAGCTGAGGTATACGCTGCTGCGCACGGTAAGGGCGGCTCCGGATGCCCACATTACGTCGGCGGGGGTGTCGTACTGGCCGTTGTCGGGTTCGCATACGCTGAATATCCTTCCGCGGCAGTACGGGTAGCCGTTTCGGTCGATGAATCCGCCGGCGGCACCGGCGTATTCGAAGTGGCTTCGGCGAGTGTCGCTGAGTAGTTTGGGCTGTACGGCGGCGCAGTCGGGGTTGGCGTCGAGGTATGCTATCAGAGGAGTGAGCCAGCCCGGTTTCACGGCTACGTCGGAGTTGAGCAGCACTATGTATTCGAAGCGCTTGGCCAGAATGGCTATCGCTCGGTTGTAGCCTTCGGCAAAGCCGTAGTTTTCGCTGAATGGCAGCAGTTCTATGGCGGGGTATTCTTGGTTGAGCAGCTGTATGGAGTTGTCGGTTGAGCCGTTGTCGACTACAATCACTTTGCCCTGGGAGGGGTCGGTGCCTGCTATTACCGAGGGCAGGTAGCGGCGCAGCAGGTCGGCGCCGTTCCAGTTTAATATTACTACTGCTGTTTTCATTGTTTGGGTTGGGAGGGGTGCTTCGCTTGATTGCGCTCTTGACAGGCGGGGTTGTTGATGGCCGGGTCTTTGCTTGCCGTGGGGGGCATTTGAACCGGGTTTTTCCAGCGTTTGTGGCTCCAAAGCCAGATGGCGGGGTTGTGGCGTATGGTCTGCTGGAGCATGTCGGCGTAAAGGGTGGTGAGGTAGCCTTCGGGTGTGGCTGCGGCGGAGTCGCACATGGGGCGTGTGACTATGTGGTAGTGGCCGCGTCGGGGTTTGTACATGTCCCAGTATACTGCGGCCATGTCGAGGCGCCGTGCCAGCTGTTCGGTGCCGCTAATCATGGCTGTGGGGTGGTTGAGGAATTCAAGGATATGGGTGGTGTCGCCCGATCCCGGCTTCTGGTCGGACATGAAGCCGGTGACGGTGCGCACGCCGTTTCTGCGGTATTCCAGCAGATGGCGCAGTGTGGTGCGTTTGGGCAGCGATACGGAGCCGAAGCGGCTGCGCAGACGCAGCATGAGGTCGTCGAACCATTTGTTTTTGAGTGGTCGGTATACCTGGCAGTAGGCTACGTCGGCCACGTTGCCGTAACGGCTGTGGAGTGTTACCGATGTTCCCCACTCCCAGTTGCCGCAGTGCGAGAAGTAGCATGCCACGCTGCGGCCTTCGGCCAGGTGGCGGTCGATGATGTCGAGGCCTTCGAAGTGTATGCGTTTGGCTATGTTTTTATCGCTGATATGGAGCAGTTTTATGGTTTCTACCACGTAGTCGGTGAAGTTGCGGTAGAAGCGGCGTCCGATGGCGTTGATTTCTTTGTGTGACAGCTCCGGAAAGCTCTCGGTCAGATTTTTGTGCACTGTCGTACGGCGGTAGCGCACTACGTGGCAGAGCAGAAAGCCGGCGATGTCGCTCAGGCGGTACAGCAGCCACAACGGCAGCAGGGCCAGGGTGTGCAGAAATGCGCCGAGCAGTGCGTATCTGATACGGCTCATAGAAGGAAACCCTCCACGGTTTCGCGTTCGGGTATGGGGCGTCCGAGCCGCACGGGCACAATGCGGTTGTCGTAGGCCATGGGGTTGAAATCGGCCGGGAGGTTCTGCAGCTCCACTTTCAGATAATTGTCGGTGAAGCCGCCGCAGGGGTGGTCCGGGCGTGGATGTTCAAAGAGCATTGGCCGTACGGAGTTTTCGAAGCCGGCCGTAAACCGGGTGAGCATTTGTTCGCTTATGGCCAGCATGCGGCGTGTGCGCTTGTGTTTTTCTGCCTCGCTGACCACATGCGGAATCTCCAGTGCGCGTGTGCCGGGGCGCTCCGAGTATGTAAATACGTGTAGGCGCGACAGCGGCAGTGACTCGATAAAGCGGCATGAATCGTTGAAATACTCTTCGGTTTCGCCGCGGGCGCCCACAATCAGGTCGATGCCGATGAAAGCGTGGGGCATCGACCGGCGTATACAATTGATTTTATGGGCGAACAGTTCGGTGTCGTAGCGGCGGCGCATCAGGCGCAGCACTTGGTCGGAGCCGCTCTGCAGCGGAATGTGGAAGTGAGGCATGAAGCGCTTGCTTCCGGCTACAAAGTCGATTATGTCGTCGGTGAGCAGATTCGGCTCAATTGATGATATGCGGTAGCGTTCGATGCCCTCCACCCGGTCGAGGGCGCGCACGAGGTCTGCGAACGATTCGCCGTTGAGCCGTCCGAAATCTCCTATGTTCACTCCTGTAATTACAATTTCCTTGCCGCCGCGTGCGGCCACATCGGCAGCCTGGGCTACCATCTGGTCGATAGTGCCTGAGCGGGAGCGCCCGCGGGCCGCGGGAATGGTACAGTAGCTGCACCAGTAGTCGCAGCCGTCCTGAACTTTAAGAAAATAGCGGGTACGGTCGCCACATTCGCAGCTGGGAGTGAAGTGGCGGAAATCGCGTGCCGGGTCGACCGACAGCGTGTTGCTGCCGTCGGCCGTGAATTTGTCGAGGAAGTCCACAATGCGGTCCTTGCGGTCGGTTCCGGCCACCACTGCCACGCCCGGCAGCCCTGCGACTTCGTCGGACTTCAGCTGTGCGTAGCAGCCGGTAACGAGTATGGCCGCCTGCGGAAAGCGGCGGTGCAGCGAACGTATGGTCTGGCGGCACTTTTTGTCGGCCAGTTCGGTTACGCTGCAGGTATTTACCACAATTATATCGGGAGTTTCGCCCGGAGTAATCCGGCGAATGCCTTTCTCGGCCAGCTGGCGTGCAATGGATGAAGTTTCGGAGAAGTTGAGCTTGCAGCCGAAAGTATGGAACAGAGCAGTTCGGTTGCCGAAGGTATTGCGGTCAATCATTTGTGTATTGGTTTATTATGGCGCTGATTTCGTAGGCGTCATGCTCCGATGTGCAGGCGGTTATGGGCAGACTCAGTACTTGGCGTCCCAGCTGCTCGGCTAAGGGCAACGACAAGCCTGCCAGGCCCGGATAGCATGGTTGCAGGTGTGGTGGCACCGGATAGTGTACGAGGGTTTCCACTCCGTTTTCGGCCAGATAGTCGCGGAAGTGGTCGCGTCGGGCGGTCTTCACCACGTACTGATGCCATACGCAATAGTCGTCGGGCTCAAAAAGGGGTTTTTCAATCAGCGGGTTGTTTATCTCGGAATTGTATATGGCGGCCAAACGTCGGCGGTAGGCATTGACTTCGGCGGTATAAGGCAGTTTTACATTGATTACGGCTGCCTGCATGGGGTCGAGGCGGCAGTTCAGCCCCCGGTAAATGTTGTGATAGGTGTAGTCACAGCCGTAATTGCGCAGAGCCGATACCACCTGCGCCAGTTCGGGGTCGGAAGTGGTTATGGCACCGGCATCGCCCAGCGCGCCTATATTTTTGGTGGGGTAGAAACTGAATCCGGCGGCATGGCCTATGGCACCGGCGGCGCGTCCGTGCTCGTCGCGGGCACCGATAGCCTGGGCGGCATCCTCGATTACGAGCAAGCGGTGTCGTGCTGCCAGCTCGAGCAGCCGGTCGTCGGTGGCGATACGTCCGTAGAGGTGCACAGGCATAATGGCGCGGGTGCGTGTAGTAATGGCAGCCTCGATTCGCCGAGTGTCGATATTCATGGTGTCGCGCCGCGGTTCCACCGGCACCGGTACCAGACCGCAGTCGCTTACGGCCAGTACACTTGCAATGTAGGTGTTGGCCGGCACTATTACTTCGTCGCCCGGTTGCAGACGTCCGAGTTCGATATAGCCGCGCAGAATAAGGCGCAGGGCATCGAGGCCGTTGCTTACGCCTATGGCGCGTGCCGCGCCGGTGAGTGCGGCCATACGCTGTTCGAACTCTTCGTTTTCATGACCGCCGATAAAGCGTCCGCTGTCGGCCACACGGCACAGCGCCTCCTTAATCCGGGCGTTGAACGGCTTGTTGACAGTGGCAAGGTTGAGAAAGGTGTAGGTCTTTTTATTGTTCATCTGCTAATCGTAAGAGATATTGGCCGTATTCGTTCGACAACATGGGCTGTGCCAGACGCCTCAGCTGCTCGCGGTCGATGAATCCGCGGCGGAATGCAACTTCCTCCAGCACGGCGATTTTCAGTCCCTGGCGCTTCTGTATGGCTTCGACAAAGGCCGAGGCCTCCATCAGAGAGTCGACAGTACCTGTATCGAGCCATGCGAAACCGCGGCCGAAGCACTCCACGTGCAGGCGCTGCCGGCGCATATACTCGGCATTTACCGAGGTTATTTCCAGTTCGCCGCGGGCTGATGGCTTTACTGCGGCTGCAATGTCGACAACGTCGGCAGGATAAAAATACAGTCCTACCACGGCCTTGTTGCTATTGGGGTGCTCGGGTTTTTCGACAATCTCAATGGCACGCCCCTCGGAGTCGAGGGTCACCACGCCGTAGCGTCGCGGGTCGGTGACAGGGTAGCCGAATACCACTGCTTTGCCGCCGGCCACATGCTCCTTGGCGCGCATCATCATGCCGGTAAAGCCCTGGCCATAAAAGATATTGTCGCCTAAAACCAGACAGGCGTCATCGCCGGCGAGCCATTCGCGGGCTATGATAAAGGCTTGCGCCAGACCTTCGGGACGTGGTTGCTCGGCATAGCTGAAGTGTACGCCAAGGTCGGAGCCGTCGCCCAGCAGACGCCGGAATCCGGGCAGGTCGGCGGGCGTGGAAATTATTAATATATCGCGTATGCCGGCCAGCATCAGAGTCGACAGCGGATAATATATCATGGGCTTGTCGTAAACAGGCACAAGCTGTTTCGACTGTCCTTTCGTAATAGGGTAGAGGCGGGTTCCGCTGCCGCCGGCAAGTACAATACCTTTCATCGGTTGGAATACATTTTATCGTAATACTTCTGGTAGTCACCTTCTACTATGTCTGTTACCCAGCTGCGGTTGTCGAGATACCAGCGTACGGTTTCAGGCAAGCCGTCGGCAAAAGGAATCCGGGGCGCCCAGCCCAGTTCGGCTGCGGTTTTGGCCGGGTCTATGGCATAGCGGGCGTCGTGGCCGGGCCTGTCGCTTACAAAGCGTATGAGGCTGCGGTCGGGCAATTGTTGAGGATTGCTGAGCAGGCTGCGGTACTTCTCGTGGCTGCGGCACAGGTCGGCCACCTGATCGATAATCATTTCTACGATGTCGATATTCTGCTTCTCGTTGAAGCCGCCTATGTTGTAAGCCTCGCCGAGCCGGCCGTGCAGCAGCACGGTGTCGATAGCCGCGCAGTGGTCGGTTACATAGAGCCAATCGCGTACGTTGCGGCCGTCGCCATACACAGGCAGCGGCTTGCCCTGGAGTACATTATTTATCACCAGCGGTATCAGTTTCTCAGGAAACTGATATGGGCCGTAGTTGTTGCTGCAGCGGGTAATAAGTGCAGGGAATCCGTAAGTGTGTACGTACGACAACACCAGCATGTCGGCTGATGCTTTCGACGCCGAGTATGGCGAACGTGGCTGCAGCGGGCAATCCTCGGTAAAAAACTTCGAGCCGTAGGCTACAGATTCGGTGCGTCCGCCGGCTGCGTGGCACAGCGGTTCGGGTATTTCAAAACTACGTCCGTCGGGCAGGTCGCGCTCCAGCGAGCCATACACCTCGTCGGTACTGACCTGCAGAAAGCGCTTGCCGCTTCGGTAGCCGCCTTCCGGACAGCTCCATGCGGCGCGGCAGCAGTCCATAAGATTCTGAGTGCCGAGTATATTGGTGCGCAAAAAAATGCCCGGGTCGTCGATTGACCGGTCTACATGGCTTTCGGCGGCGAAATTCACCACTAAATCGGGGTCGAAGTCGCGCATAATTTCAGTTATGGCTGCTTTGTCGCCAATGTCGGCATGGACAAAATACACGTTTGGCAGCTGAAGCTCCCGGTGCAGCGAGGAGAGGTTGCCGGCGTAGGTCAGGGCGTCGAGCACACAGATGTCGGCATCCTTGCCGTGTACATCAATAATATATTTCACAAAGTTGGTGCCGATGAATCCGGCGCCACCGGTAACAAGGTATTTCATATTGCGAAATTAGTGAAAAATCGCGACAGTAATATAAAAACGGGCGTTAAAAGTGTCATATTGGGCAACTATGCCATGCCGTGCAGAGGGTGTCAGGCGAATATCCGATTATCACTATACAAAAAACGCCTGCTTATTTATTGATAAACAGGCATGTAATGCTATACTCAAACAGGTGCAAAAAAAAATTAACCGTCATCCCGACGATTAATCTTCTTACCTTAAATCTAATACCATGAAAAACTGATGCAAAGTTACTATTTTTATGTTATACAACATAATTTTTGAGCAAGAATTTTTCGATTTTAACATTATTTAAGGGTGAGATTCCCGGTTGGATAAGTTTGCGCAGAGTACATAGAGGGAATATAGCTTGCGGTAAAAGCGTGGATATTAGCGTATTGACTAAAGCTATGTGCCCTCGGTGTACTCTGCATGATTACTATATGGCCTGGTCCACAGGCAGGACAAAGGCGCGGAGGCCCAGTTTTGGCCGCTCGTTGTCGAGAGCCTTAAGCTGAGCAAGCAACGCCTGCAGGCGCGAATCCTCTACCACTGTCATAATGGCCTGGGCCAGCGATGGCCACGCATGCGAACCGTAATGCGGTTCGCCGTCGCGGCTGCCTCGGCCCGATACCTGTGGCCATGCGGTGAAGCCGCGGCAGCTCTGCCGGTCGAGTATATCAATTATGCGCTCGTAGTGCGCCTGGTCGAAAGTTATGAATACTGCTTTCATGTTCAGTTATTTATTTTGCGTAATTTACGGCGCTGTCGTTTGATGCCGGTTCCGGCGAACACGCAGTAGAGCACCGGCACGAACAGCAGGGTCAGAATCGTTGAGAAGGTAAGACCGCCGATTACTGCCGTACCCATAGGGCGCCACATTTCAGAACCCTGTCCGCTGCCGACAGCCATAGGCACCATGCCCAGTATGGTGGTCAGGGTGGTCATAACCACCGGACGCAGACGGCTTTTGCCGCCTAAGATTACCGAGCGGCGCACCGACATGCCACGTTCGCGGTTGAGCGATATGTAGTCGATAAGCACAATACCGTTTTTCACCACGATACCAATAAGCATTATGGCGCCTATCATACTCATTACGTTCAGTGTATGGCCCGAAAGATAGAGTATTATGAACACACCCGAGAACGCAAACAGCAGCGATGTCATAATGATGGCCGGATAGGTGTAGCTCTCGAACTGGGCAGCCATGACTATATACACCAGAATGATTATGAGCAGCGCCAGGGTCATCAGGTCGCCGAACGACTCCTGCTGGTCTTCGTAAGAACCTGCAAGCTCAATCTGTATGCCCTGCGGTATGTCCATTTTCGCTATTGCTGCCTGGGCGTCTTTAACCACCAGGTTCATGGGGCGGTCCTGCACGGTGGTGCTTACGGTGATGATGCGTTCGCGGTCTTTTCGCTCAATGGTGGGAGGTGTAAATCGCTCCACCACAGTACCTACGTCGCGCACACGCACGCCCTGGCCCTGGGCATTATAGATGAGGATGTTCTCAATATCGCTAAGTGAGGTGCGGGCTTCCGGGTCGTACATCACCTTGATGTCGTATTCCTCGCCGTCTTCGCGGAATCGCGATGCTATCGAACCGTTGATGCGGTTACGCAGATAATTGGCCGCGGTGCTGAGGCTGAGGCCGTAGCGGGCCAGCTTGGTGCGGTCGAAATCTACCTGAAACTCGGGCTGATAGTCGGAGCGTGAAATAAGCACGTCGGCCGTGCCCGGAATCTCAAGCAGTTCGCGGCGCAGACGCGCGGCCACCGAGTCGGTGGCTGTGAAGTCGTAGCCATAGATTTCGAAGTCTACCGTGGCCTGTCCGCCCATGCCCATGTTGCCACCTACACGCACCTGGGCCTTCTTATACTCGGGATATTGCTTAAGGTCTTCGCGCATCAGGCCGGCAATCTCCACAATGCCACGTTCGCGGTCGCCCGGGTCGAGCAGGCGAATGTTCATGTCTACAATGTGGGGGCCGTTGTCGCTGAGCGAGGCGAATGTGTTGTCGCTCGAGGCGGTACCCGAGGTATAGTTTATGGTCATTATCTCGGGGTACTTCTGCTGCCACTCCTTTACCAGACGGTCGGTGACCTCACGGGTGATTTCGGCGCGTGTGCCTATGGGCATTTCCAGATTCACCGACATGCGTGCGTCGTCGGCGGTGGGGAAGAATTCGCTGCCCACCTGCTTCATAAGGAACAGCGAACCAACAAAGGTGGCCATACATATAATCACTGTAGCGAGTTTGTGGCCTACGACCCAGTGCAGCAGCCTGGCATAGCCGTTGTCGAAGGAGTCCAGTCCGCGGTTTACAGGCTTGAAAAAGAAGTTGTACAGCTTGCCGTGTCGGTTGTTGCGGCGCAGAAGCAGCGAGCACAGCATGGGAGTGAGCGACAGGGCGCACACAGTTGAGATAATCATCATAATGGTGACCATCCATCCCAGCTGGCGGAAAAGTACACCGGTCATGCCGGTGACAAGGGTAAGCGGGAAGAACACCGCTATAAGCGTGAGTGTCGAGGCTATTACCGACACTGCCACTTCGTTGGTGCCGTGTACGGCGGCCTGCTTCGGGTCGGCTCCGCGTTCGATATGGGTAGTGACGTTCTCAAGCACTACAATGGCGTCGTCGACCACCATACCGATTGAAATCGACAGCGCCGACAGCGATACGATATTCAGCGAATTGCCCGTGGCATAGAGGTATATGAACGATGCAATCAGTGATATAGGTATGGTTATGGTGATGATGAGTGTGGCGCGCCAGCGGCCAAGGAACAGAAACACCACCAGAATCACAAACAGCAGGGCGTACATTACCGTTTCGACCAGCGAGGCGATGGTGTTGCGGATGTTGTCGGAGGTGTCGACGATGATGTCGAGTTTTACATCGGAAGGCAACCGTTTCTGCAGCGAGGGCAACATATTAAGAACTTTGTCGGAAATCTCCACCGAGTTCGCGCCCGATTGTTTCTGGATTACAATCATGGCGCCGCGGCGTCCGTTGTTATATGTTTCCTGAGCGCGTTCCTCGAGCGAGTCGTCGATGCGGGCCACATCGCGCAGATATATGTTTGCACCGTTGTACGAGCCAACTACCAGATTGGCCATCTGGTCGGCTGAGTCAAACTCACCCTGCACGCGAAGTGCGTATGTTTCGGAGCCGATGTCGAATGTACCGCCCGGTATGTTGCGGTTTTCGGCGGCAATTACTTGCGAAATCTGCTCCACGCTGAGGTTATAGGCCTCGAGGCGTCCGGGGTCGACATAGATGTGGATTTCGCGTTCGGGAGCGCCAGATATACTTACCGAACCCACGCCGTTGACACGGGCCAGAGGGTTGGCTACCGCGTCGTCGAGTATCTTGTACAGACCGGGCATACTTTCGTCGGCCTGTACCGACAGCAGTATGATGGGAATCATGTCGGTGGAGAATTTGAATATGGTGGGGTTCTCCACCTCGTCGGGCAGCATGGAACTGACCAAATCGAGTTTATCGCGCACATCGTTGGTCAGCACGTCGATGTCCTCGCCATATTCGAATTCAAGAGTTATCACCGATATGTTTTCGCGCGATTTCGAAGTTATGTGCTTGAGGTTGCTCACCGAGTTGAGCACATTTTCCAGCGGTCGGGTCACGTTCTGTTCGATGTCCTGTGCGCTGGCACCCTGGTAGGTGGTCATTACCATCAGGGTGTTTGTTTCGATATCCGGATACAGGTCAATCGGAAGACTCCGGAGCGAGAACATACCTATAATCACCACTGCCACAAAGCACAGGGTGGTCATAATGGGGCGTTTTACCGCGTTGCCGTATAAACTCATTGCTTTGTGTTATTTCTTGAGGGTTACACTAACGCCGTCGGCCAGACGGGACTGACCGGTTATGACCACGGAGTCGCCGTCGGCTACACCGCTTATAATCTCATAGCCGCTGTCGAGGCGTCGGCCCAGCTCCACCAGGTTGAAGCTGACCTTGCCGCCTTTGTACACGTACACGAACTTGTTGCCGCTGCCGGTCTGCTTTACAACTGCGCGGTCGGGTACAACTACATTGTTGCGGCTGCCGAAGTCGAGTGTAACGTAGGCAAACAGGCCCGGTTTGATTTCGCCCTTGGGATTACTGATAGTAACCTCAGTGGCGAAAGTGCGGGTAGCAGGGTCGATTGCCGGCGATATGCGGGTGACGGTGCCATGGAAGGCCTCGTCGGGGAAGGCATCGAATTTCACCATAGCTTCCATGCCGCGGCGCACCAGCGTAAGGTCGTTCTCGGTTACGTTTATCACGGCTTTTACCGCAGGGCTAATCTGACCCACGCTCAGAATGGGCAGATTGCCGCTCATATCGCCCGGGTCGTAGTTGCGTGCGGTTACCACACCGCTGACAGGCGATGTGAGAATGGTGTTTTCGCGTGCGTTCTGATACTGGGTTCTGGCGGCATCGAGCTGTGCTTTGGCCTGCTCGACCGCCATCTGGGTGCCGCTGCCAATACGCAGCAGTTCGGCGGCGCGGTTATAGTCACGTTCAATCTGGTCGAGTTGAATTTTCAGTTGGTCGATATTTGCGGCATCGAGTTCCACCAGGGTCTGTCCTCGTCGCACGGGGTCGCCTACATCTACCAGTATCCGGCGGATACGGTTGGGTGTGGCCGGTGCGATGTTGTTGAGGTTCTCGGCTTCGATGTTGGCGGTGTATGTTTCGCTCAACGGAATCTCGCGTACGGCTACCACATCGGTTTCCACCAGTGGCAGTTCTTCTTCTTCGGGGGCGGCGGTGGCCGCTTCTTTCTTCGAGCAGCCGCTTAGCATAATGGCGGCTGCCGCCAGGGGTATCAGGTATCTCATAACGGATGTTTTGTTTCGTTTTTTATATAGCAGCGTCGCTGCGACTTTATTTGCCCAGAGGATAGGTGCCCTGCAGTAACTCAAGCTCGCTCAGGGCTATAAGGTAATTGTAAATAGCCTGATAGTAGGTGAGGCGCGCGCGGGTGAGCGAGAGTTCGCTGTCGCGCAGGTCGAGATAAGTAGCCGCGCCTATTTCAAAGCTGTCTTTCATTATCTGGTGGGCGCGCTCGGCCTGGCTGACACTTTCGGAGCAGCTGGCAATCTGCTTGACATTCACGCCTATATTGTCGATGGCGAGATTAACCTGCATCGAAACATTTCGTTCGATGTTCTCGCGCTGCAGACGCAATTCGTTGGCCTGTATGGTGGCCTGGCGCACACGATTATAGCGCTGACCGCCCTCGAACAGAGGCACCGACAGGGTAATGCCTACCATCGAATAAGGATTCCAGCGGAAATTCTTGAACGGCGAGCCGTTCGACGACGAAGTCCAGTTGTAGTTGGCCGTGAGGGCCAGAGTGGGGTAGTAGGCGGCTTTCTGCAGTTTTACTGTGCGATCGAGGATGTCGGTTTCTATAGCGTTGAGATGCAGCTCGGAGTTGCCGCTGTAGTCGTGGCTCAGACTCAGAGCCTGTGCGTACATATTCTGCTCGTAGTCGCTAAGCCGCTGCGATGTCGTAACGGGGAAACTGCTGTCGAGCCCCATCAGTACCTGTAGTTGCAGTCGTGCGCGTTTTATGGCCACGTCGGCCTGCATCAGTTCCGGCTCTATATTCTTCATGGCCACTGAAGTACGCAGCACATCGTAGTCGCTCGCGGCGCCGGCTTGATATTGTTTGCTGTATGTTTCGTAGGTGAAGGCGGCCATGTCGTAGCTCTCTTGTATCACCTGTTTGGAGTCTTCGGCCAGCATCAGGGCATAGTATGCCGCTTTTACTTGGTTTACGAGTTCTAACTTGGACGAACGCGCCTGTTCGACACTGCGTAGAATCTGACTGTCGGTAAGCGACAGCGACTGCCACAGCTGAGGGGCAATCAGTGGCAGCGAGGCACTGAACCCGAGAGAGTACGAGTTGTCCAGGCCCATTTTTATGCCGTTGTCGCTTTTTTTATTTTCGGAAGAAGCCGCGCGTGATGCCGCAGTTTCATCATTGTTTTCGCCTCCGGTTCCGCCCATTGCGCCAAAGTCGCCGAAATCGTCCATGTTCATGTATGCTACTTGCTTGGCAAGCATTCGGTTATAATTGGCACCGAACGAAATCGATGGCAGCAGCTGCCCCAGAGTTTCCTTGCGCGTATAATCCACACGGGTGATTTCCATGTCGGCGATACGTATAGTGGGGTTATCGCTGAGCGCTACAGCAATACATTGGTCGAGAGTCAATACGGAATCGGCTTGTGCATAAGCTGTTGAAGTGCAAACGGCAGCTATGCCGGCAAAGGCGAAAAAGCGTAAGAAAGTGTGCATTTGTAGAAATTGTGATAATTTCTACAAAGATAGCGATTTATATGGAATTTTATGGAATCAGTAAGTCAAAAATACCAATATAATGGAAATATATGCTAAAGTTTCTGCCTTCACTCCGGGGTTATTTGCCGGTGTAGAGGCAGTGGACTTTGCCAACCGGGAGTGTGCCTTCAAGACGCACCGGCAGGCGGCGCGAGTCGGTGGTAATCCAAGCATCCATGTCGTCGGAAGTTTTCTTTCTGTCGTCGGAGGTGAATGTGAATGTTATGTGGTAGCAGCGGAAACTGTGGTTTTCAGTTTCTACGTCGTCAATGCCGTGATAGGTTATGGTGAGCAGTTCCTTACGCTTGCCCGAGTAAATGTTCAGCTCTTCTTTGTGGCCGCTTTTCCATTGTTCGTATGGCAGAGTGCGCATGTAGTAGAATGATGTCAGCATGTCGACTGTTGTGCCCCTTGCGGTGAGAGTGCGCGCTTCGTCGACTTTCTGTTTGCCTTTTTTCCATACCTTGCGCACGCATTTGCCGGTGACGGTGTTGCCGTTATAGCTGAAGCGTACAATGTCGTGCTTGCGCTCGCTGCCTTCGTTGGCAATCTTTTCGTAGAATTCCGGACGCAGAGTGCCGTGTGCGAAAGTGCCGTTGAGGGTGTCGCGGACTTTGAAAAATTTATCAGCCCATGGCTGTGACGCTGCTACGAGCTGCGAGCGGTAGCGGTTGCCGTCGCTGTGTAGCTTTATGGTCACGTCGCCTGCGTGCTTGTTGATAAGTCCCCACTTGTATTTTACTTTGTAGCTGACAGATTCGTTGTCAAAAGAGGACTTGGCTGTCGCCGACATAGTGGCTGCCAAGGCAAAACAGAATAAGAGGAGAGGGAGGAGAATGTGTTTCATACGGGTATCTTAATGCACAGTTTGTGGTGATTGCCAATGCCTATGTTAGGGGCATGGGCATCCTCGGGGAAGAATATGGCAGCTTCGCCCACGCGTACATGCAGCAGGCTGTGGGCGGCGTCGCCGAAGGTGGCTGCGTCGGTGGCTTCATCGTAAGGCGAGCGGGTGTACTGCAGGCTGGCTACAGGGGCCCAGCCCATGGTTTCGTCACCTTTCAGCGGCACATGTATGTCGATGTAGCGGCGGTGAGCCTCGAGCACGGCTGCATCGCGCGGAGTCATGGCTACACGCTCGGCCTTAACGCTGATGCCGTGAGGCAGTTCGGTTACGCCGGGCTGGAAGTCAAGGCCTTCGAGGTTGGCGCTGAGCCAGTCGATGGCTTCGGCAATGGCCGGTGAGAGGCTGCGATAGCGGTAAAGGTCTGATAAGTCGGTAAGAATCATTGAATTGTGTTTTTGTTTTTGTCGTCGAGGGCCTTTATGGCTGTACCCTCGTCGTCCTCATCATCGAACATCAGAGGCAGAACGCCTCTTGTTGCCTGTTCGATGCGTTTGTTGCGCCAGCATTTGCGGCATACGGCCACATAGCGGTCATCGCCGCCTATTTCCACCTGGGCTCCTTCTTCCACAAAGTCGCCGTTGGCGTCGATACGTGCGTTGATGATGGTTTTGTGTCCGCAGTTGCATGTCGACTTGATTTCGTCGATTGTATCGGCGATTTCAAATAGTCGGCGCGAGCCTTCGAACAAATGGCTTTGGAAGTCGGTCCGAAGGCCATAGCAGATAACGTTCGACCCGAAATCGTCGACAATCCGCGACAGCTGGTCGACCTGCGGCTCGGTCAGGAACTGTGCTTCGTCGATGAGAAACCAGTCGATGAGTCCGCCGTGGTCGCGGTAAAGCTGTCGGGCGAGGGCATAGAGGTCGGTGTCGCGGAATATCCAGCGGCATTTGCGTTCTATGCCTATGCGCGAGCGTATTACGCTGTCGCCTTCGCGTGTGTCGGTGGCGGGTTTCATGCACACATAGCTCATGCCGCGCTCTTCGAAATTGTAGGCGGTGGTAAGCAGCAGGGCGGTTTTGGCCGACCCCATGGTGCCGTATCTGAAATATAGTTTTCCTTTGCGGTACACTTTTTGTTTATCTGACTTTAAATGTCAAAGGTTAAATGCTAAATTAAGTCCGGGCGGGCGAAGTCAGTAGGCATTTGACATTCAACATTTAGAGCTTGTTTAATAACTGATGTGAACGCCGGGAGTTTAAAGCAAGCCCGCCGTTAACATTAGTTTTTAAACAAACTCATAAAATTAATAAGGCGAAGCTTCGTAGCGGTATATGTCTTCGAGGCGGATGTTGAAGCGGAGGTTGGAGTAGGGCAGAATTACTGTGCCGGCGCCGGTGGAGCCGTAGGCCAGGCCGTAGGGAATGATAACCTCGGCGGTGTCCTTCACGCGCATGTCGGACAGAGCCACGCCCCAGCCCGAAATGGTCTGGTTCAATCGTGTGCGGTATATGCCCGGCACCGAAGTTGCGGTGACATTGCTCGACGAGTCGAAGGGCTCACCGTTGTACAGGTGTCCGGTATAGCGGACATCGATTGTTGAGGTATAGAGCGGCGACAGGTTGCCTTCGGTTTCGGCACGGTCGTTGAAATAGTGCATCAGCACGAAGGTTGCCGGATTCCACTCTGGCACCACCACCTTGTAGTAAGGCGAGCCGTCGGGGTTTTTCTTGGCCTGCATTTCGGCCAGCCACTGGTTATTGGCCTCTCGCCAGTCCTGATATTGGCTCCAGGTGTCCCGGTCGTCGTCGTTGTTACAGCTGAACATCGCAGCCGCGAAGGCTGCGATGCCAAGCATTATAAGGATTTTCTTCATGTTATGAAAGCTTGCGCAGCAGGCTGTTGAGGCTCACGCTGTCGTGGATAATCTTATGGAGGTCGGCTATGGCCACACGGGTCTGCTGCATAGAGTCGCGTTCGCGCAGAGTCACGGTGTTGTCTTCGAGGGTCTGGTGGTCAACGGTTATGCAGTAGGGAGTGCCTATTGCGTCCTGACGGCGGTAGCGTTTGCCGATAGAGTCTTTTTCTTCGTAGTGTGTGGCGAAGTCGAACTTGAGTTCGTTTACGATTTCGCGAGCCTTTTCGGGCAGTCCGTCCTTGCGTACCAGCGGCATCACGGCGCATTTAACCGGAGCCAGAGGTGCTGGCAGGTGGAGTACCACGCGGGTGTCGCCGCCTTCGAGGGCCTGTTCCTCGTAGCTCGAGCAGAGTACGCTCAGGAACATGCGGTCTACACCAATCGATGTTTCAATAACATACGGGGTGTAGCTTTGGTTGAGTTCGGGGTCGAAATACTGTATTTTCTTGCCTGAGAATTTCTCGTGCTGGCTGAGGTCGAAGTTTGTACGCGAGTGTATGCCTTCCACTTCCTTGAATCCGAAGGGCATCTGGAATTCGATGTCAGTGGCTGCGTTGGCGTAGTGAGCCAGCTTTTCGTGGTCGTGGTAGCGGTACTTTTCGTCGCCCAGGCCCAGCGCCTTGTGCCAGCGCAGGCGCCATTCTTTCCACTGCTGGAACCACTGGAGTTCCTCGCCGGGGCGTACAAAGAACTGCATTTCCATCTGTTCGAACTCGCGCATGCGGAATATGAACTGACGGGCCACGATTTCGTTGCGGAAAGCCTTGCCTATCTGAGCGATGCCGAAAGGTATGCGCATGCGGCCTGTCTTCTGCACGTTGAGGTAGTTCACGAATATGCCCTGTGCGGTTTCAGGACGCAGATATACGGTCATGGCGCCGTCGGCTGTGGAGCCCATCTCGGTTTTGAACATAAGGTTGAACTGGCGAACCTCGGTCCAGTTGCGTGTGCCCGAGAGGGGGCATACGATTTCTTCGTCGAGTATAATCTGGCGCAGGCCGTCGAGGTCGTTGTCGTTCATTGCAGTGGCGAAGCGCTCGTGGAGGGCGTCGCGTTTGGCTATATGTTCAAGTACCCGTGGGTTGGTCTGGCGGTAGAGAGCTTCGTCGAATGACTCGCCAAAGCGTTTCTTCGCCTTTGCCACCTCTTTTTCGATTTTATCGTCGTACTTTGCAATTTGCTCCTCGATAAGCACATCGGCGCGATAGCGCTTCTTGGAGTCGCGGTTGTCAATCAGGGGGTCGTTGAAAGCGTCGACGTGGCCCGAAGCCTTCCATATGGTGGGGTGCATGAATATGGCGGAGTCAATGCCCACGATGTTGTCGTGCAGCAGGGTCATCGAGTCCCACCAGTAGCGTTTGATGTTGTTTTTGAGTTCGACGCCGTTCTGGCCGTAGTCGTACACGGCCGACAGGCCGTCGTAGATTTCGGAAGATTGGAAGACAAAACCGTATTCCTTGGCGTGTGAAACGATTTTCTTAAACACGTCGTCTTGTTGAGCCATTGCTTTAAATATTTAGTTTTTGAATGTGATTTCAGTTCGAACCACAAAATTACGAAAAAATCGGCATATACAGCCGATTTTAACATTAATATGCAAATGATTCAGCGGCGGTGAAGCCATGCAAACAGGCAACCCACAAACAGCGAGCCGCCCACGATGTTGCCCAGTGTGGCCGGAATGAGGTTGTCGACAAACATCTGCCATATGCCTACCTCGGCTCCGTAGAATATTCCGGCCGGGATATAGAACATGTTGGCTATGGAGTGTTCGTAGCCTATTGCCACAAATGCCATCACCGGCATAATGCATCCGGCCATTTTCTCCAGCAGGTTATGGCCCGACATGGCCAGCCATATAGCCAGGCACACGCACCAGTTGGCGCCTATGCCTTTGGCAAATACCGTAATCCATGGCATCGAAACCTTGGCCACGGCTATTGATGTAATGGCCTGGCGGTATTGCTCCGGCTCGAAGATGCCGGTGAGCCACACCAGCAGCCACACAACCGTGAGGGCGCCCGCAAAGTTGCCCAGCCACACCAGCGCCCAGTTCTTCAGCACAGGCCCGAAACCGTGGTGCCCGCGCATGTACGAGGGTATGAGCATGGCGTTGTTGCCCGTGAAAAGCTCGGCGCCCAGTATCACCACCAGAATCAGCCCCAGCGGGAAAGTAAGACCGCTGAGCAGACGCTGTACCGCCGGATAGTCCGTGGATACATCGCCGAGCCCCCAGCCCGCTATTACGGAGAAAGTGCCTCCGAGAGCTATGTATGCTCCTGCCAGCATACTGAGTATGGATAGCCGGCCAAGGTGATTCTCGCTTAGCCCGCATTTGGTGGCTCCGGATTTTTCCGCCAGTTCGGTTATCTCGATTGGAGTTTTGATTTTCATGCTGCAAAATTAATGAATTTTTCGATTTCAACCTCAATCATTATTTGTAACTTTGCACTCGGTTTCATTTAATATTACAAAATTCACATTAAACTATAGAATAATAATGGCAAACTGGTTTGAATGTAAAGTACGCTACGATAAACTTCAGGAAAACGGCTCGATAAAGAAAGTATCGGAGCCTTATCTGGTGGATGCGCTGTCGTTCACCGAGGCTGAAGCCCGCATAATCGAAGAGCAGACTCCCTATATATCCGGCGACTTTTCGGTGTCGGCGGTAAAACGTACAAAAATCGCCGAAATTTTCTGGAACGAAGAAGGCGACAAGTGGTATCTGGTTAAGTGCGCCTTTATAACCATCGACGAGAAAACCGCTGTTGAAAAGCGCTCTACCAGCCTCTTCCTGGTGCAGGCAAGCAATCTGGCCGAGGCCCTCGACGTATTCAACGAAGGCATGAAGGGCACTATGGCCGATTACGATGTAACCGCCATCAACGAAACACCCATCATGGATGTGTACAAGGTAAAACTTGCAGGCGAAAAAAGCGAATAATGACCATGATAGCCCGAAATCTCAGCGCCGTGCTGAATACCCTGCCCGAGGGTGTGCAGCTGGTGGCTGTGTCGAAATTTCATCCGATAGAGGCGCTGCAGCAGGCATACGATGCCGGCCAGCGCCTTTTCGGTGAGAGTCGTGTGCAGGAACTGACCGAAAAACGCCGGCACCTTCCGGCCGACATTCGCTGGCACTTCATCGGCCATCTGCAGACAAACAAGGTGCGTCAGCTGATAGGCAAAGTCGACATGATTGAGTCGGTCGACTCCGACCGTCTGCTGCGTCTGATCGACAAAGAATCGGCTGCAGCCGGAGTCGTGACCGCTGTGCTTTTGCAAGTGCATGTGGCCGCAGAGGAAACCAAGTTCGGGTTCCTGCCCGACGAACTGTCGGAGTGGTTTCGCTCCGGAGGTTATACAACGCTGAAAGCCACGCATATATGCGGCCTGATGGCCATGGCCTCGAACACCGGCGACAATGAGCGTGTGCGTGCCGATTTTCATGCCGTTGCCGAACTTATGGCGCGTATCAAGGCCGAAAATCCCGACCTGCGCGGCTTCGATATTCTCAGCATGGGTATGAGTCACGACTATCCGATAGCCATAGCCGAGGGCGCCACACATGTGCGTGTAGGCAGCGCCATTTTCGGCGAAAGAAAATATTGAATCCATAATTTGGCAGTTTGCCAAAAAAATATTAACTTTACGAGTCAAAAACAAGCATACCGAAACAAAACGTTTCATGCTAATATAAATTACAAACCTAAATATATTACCTTCATTTAAGAACCATGAGTCATTCAAAGACCAATGCTCGTCAGGGCAGCTTCGCTCTGCCTATCGCAATCATGTTCGCCCTGTTCTTTATGATAGCCTTCGTTACAGGCTACCAGAACCCTCTGGGCGATGTAATCAAACAAATGTCGGCCGGCAATGCCGTAATGTCGCAGTTAGGTACTTTCTGTAACTTTATCGCCTACGCTATAATGGGTTATCCGGCAGGCAAGGTTCTGCAGAACAAAGGCTACCGTTTTACCGCTCTCGCTGCAGTATCGGTAGGTTTTATCGGTGTGGCAATCACTTATGTATCCGGAATGATAGCTGACACTAATGTGGCACTGGGCGTGTATATGCTCGGCGCACTCGTAGCCGGTTTCTCCATGTGTATGCTCAACACCGTTGTGAATCCCATGCTCAACTCGCTTGGCAAGGACGAAAAGCAGGGCAACCAGCTGCTGATGTTCGGCGGCTCGTGCAACTCGGTAGGCGCTACCCTGGCACCGGTAATCGTAGGCGGTCTGATTGGTGGCTCGGCCAGCTCCATCGCTTCGGCTAACCCCGTGTTCTACATGGCAATGGCAATCTTTGCGGTTGCATTCATTGTGCTGTTCTTCTCCAAACTTCCCGAAGACCCTGACCTGGGCAAACCAAAAACCGCCATCAAGGCTATGGATGCCTTCAAGTTCCGCAACTTCACCTTTGGTGTAGTGGCAATCTTCTGTTACATGGGTGTTGAAATCGGTGTGTCGAACTGGACTTATCAGGACCTTTCCACCTCAATAGGCTCGATTGGTGCCGGCGCAGTGTGCGGCATGTTCTGGCTGTTTATGCTCGTAGGCCGTCTGCTTGGCGGTGTTGTAGGCGGCAAGGTTTCATCGAAAGCCATGCTCATATTCGTGAGCACGCTGGCTATAGTGCTTCTGGCACTCGGCATTCTGCTGCCCGAATCAAAAATGGGCTTCTTCGGCTTCGACTCCAACAACCTCAGCTTCACCTCGGTTGAAATTCCTGTAAACTCTATTTTCTTTGTGCTGATAGGTCTGTGTACTTCGGTAATGTGGGGTGCCATCTTCAACCTCTCGGTACAGGGTCTGGGCAAATATACCTCGGTTGCATCCGGTATCTTCATGGTGATGGTTTGCGGCGGCGGTATCTGGACAATCGTACAGGGCGCTTTGGCCGACAGCGTAGGCATCATAAACAGCTTCTGGCTGGTAGTATTCTTCGCCGCTTACCTGCTGCTCTATGCAGTTGTGCTCAGCAAGCCCGTAAGCTCACTGCCCGAAGAAAAAGAAGTGCTTTTTGAAAACGGTAAGAAAGCCGAAATCTAACGGTTTCATCTGCCGATATGTCAAAGGGGCGTCACACTGCGTGGCGCCCCTTTAAACCTTTTTGCAAAGGTGTTGTCTAAAAAGTAAAGTAAAAACAGAAAGCAATGAGAGGAATATTACGAACTGTAGGCATGTTGCTCCTTTGCGGAGCCCTTTGCTGTCCTGTGGCTGAAGCGCGCGGCCGCAACGACAACCACGACAACGGAAGTAAAAACTCACGTCCGTCGACCGGCCAGCAGAGCCGTCCGGCCGGTCGTCCCGGTAATTCCGGCAAGCGTCCCGGCGGCAACCATGGCAATCCGCGTCCCGGCGGCAACCATGGCAATCCGCGACCCGGCGGCAACCATGGCAATCCGCGACCCGGCAGCAACCATGGCAATCCGCGTCCCGGCAGCAATCAGGGCCATCCTCGCCCCGGAAATCCACCCCAGGCTCATCATCCCAAGCCGGGTCACGGACACGGACACGGACACGGGCACGGCCACGGGCATAGCCACAAGCATGAACACTATTACCGTCCCACTCCGCCATCTCGTCCGTATCTGCCGCCATCTCGCCCCTATTATCGTCCGGCACCGCCACGTGCCTGGCGTCCGGCAGCCACCTGGCGCCCCTTCCATACAGTGCTTGGAGTGAGTTTCGGTTCGGCCATAAACGTGTCGTTGAATCTGCTGTTGAACTCGGGTTACACAGTTCAGAGCTACGGTCCCAACGCCATATATCTGAGCAATGTGCCCATGATGAACTACTATTGGCCTGATGCCACAATGTACTACAACAACGGAACGCTTGCCGGTTCGGAATTCGTGTACTACACACCCTATGCCAATACCTCGCGCTACGACATGGTATTCAACGCCCTTTGCGGCAGTTATGGCACTCCGGTATCGGTTGTAAACAAAGGTGGACTGGTAACATCATCGTGGTGGGGTCCCGGAAATCAGTACATCAGTCTGAGCTATGGCGGCCAGTATGCCGGCAACGGTTCGCTGGGCTACTACACCACACTTACTTTCGGCATCTGATTCAGTTATATAACAACACAGCCCTTGACTTGGAGCTCGTTTCCCAATAGTCGCGGGCTGTGTTGTGTTATAGTGATATACGCGCAAAATATTGGGACCATGGTCTTAGAGGGTGTTTAATAATAAATGTTAATTCCCGGCCGAAAATCACGTGGCGAATTTAGCTCCTTCTTCATTTATAGCAATTTAGCTAAAAGATACGCCACCGGGAATTTAATATTTATTATTAAACACCCTCTTAATCAGTGCGATTATTTTTGATACGAAATATTCAGCATCATGCAGCAAAGGAACAATGTCATCCGTCAATAAATAAAGCCGGACTCTACTGTAAATATCGCCGGAATATGCCGCATAAAATATAGTGTTGTGATTACCAACTAAAATGTGTACCTTTGCATACTAAATCGCAATTGCAGTTGCTCAATGAAGAAAATACTACTATCAACCATAGCGGCCGCTGCCCTGGTGAGCGCTCCGGCTGCCGTGAACTCTCCTGCGTATGACGGCTATCTTAGCCGTGGCAGAGCCATGTTTGCCGATGCAAATTACATAGGATGTATCGACCAGCTGGCGCATATCGACCGCAGTGCGCTCAGCGCAGGCGAAGCCGAGGAAACCGACTGGCTTATCGCCCGCGCCTGCTACCATGTGCAGGGCGCCTCGGCCAAGGCGCATTTCATAGCGTTCATACAAAAATATCCGGCCTCGCTTCACCGTCAGGAGGCTATGCTGTATATAGGCGATTGTATCATGGCCGGCAGCTATGCCGAGGCACTGAAGCAGTATGCGCTGATTGATCCCCGCACGCTGCCGGGACATCTGAAAGAAGACCTTGAGTACCGTAAGGCCTTTTGTCACCTCAAACTTGCCGACTATGACCGCGCCGAGGCTGCATTCCGTTCGCTGCTCAATACAAAGGCCTACGGCAACGCCGCACGCTTTTATATTGCGTACATAGCCTATGCACGCCACGATTACAGGCAGGCCAAAGAACTCTTTGCAAAAGTGAATACCTCAGCCGAACCCGGCAATATGGCCGACTACTACCTGTCGCAGATATATTACAGCGAGGCCGACTATGCCAAGGCGCTGACTACCGCCCGCAAACTTCTGCGCCGTCAGGGTATTGCGCCTGAGTATCAGGCCGAGGCCAACAGGATTGCCGGCGAGAGTCTGTATCGTATCGACCAGCCGTCGGAGGCGATTCCTTATCTTAAGAAATACGTTGCAGCGACCGACGACCCGGCCCAGTCGGCTATGTATATACTCGGCCTGAGCCAGTATCACGAGGGCAGGTATGCCGAGGCTATATCCAGCCTGCAGCCGGTAAGCACCCTCGATGATGCCATGGGGCAGAGTTCGTTGCTTTATATAGGCCAGGCCCTGCTGAACCAGGGCGATACCAACGCAGCCCTGCTGTCGCTCGACAAAGCTCTGCGGATGAATCACGACAAGGCAGTGCAGGAGTCGGCCTTCTACAACTATGCAGTAGCTAAATTCCGCGGCGGCCGGATACCGTTCGGCAGCTCGGTAGCCACTTTCGAGGAATTCCTTCGCCGTTATCCCGATAGCCGCTATGCGCCCGAAGTACAGGAATATGTGGTGAGCGGCTGGATAAACGACAATAACTACGAAGGAGCACTCGAATCGATTAACCGTATGCGAAATCCGGGCGAAAAAGTACTCAAGGCCAAGCAGCAGGTGCTTTATGTGCTCGGTTCGCGTGCGCTGGCCACCGGCAATGCCGATGCGGCGCTCAACTATCTGAGCCAGGGCACATCGCTCGACAGATACGACCGCGGCGTAGCACTGCAGAATGCCCTTGTGCTGGGCGAGGCCCGGTACCGCAAAGGCGACTATGCCGGAGCGGTGAAAGAATTCGACCGCTATCTGGCCGGCGCCTCCGGGAGCGACGCCAACTATACCGTGGGCTGCTACGACCGCGCCTACGCCTTTTTCGCGCAGAAGAATTACGGTAAAGCCGCCGACGATTTCCGCTATGTATCGGAGCAGAAAGGTCTGCCCGCCGAAGTACTGGCCGATGCTCTCAACCGCCTCGGCGACACATATTACTATGGTAAGGACTTCAATCGGGCCTCTGACGTATATGCCCGCGCCTACGAAGCACTGCCCGAGGCCGGCGACTATCCCAAATTTCAGCAGGCAGCAATGAAAGGCCTTACTCATGATTTCTCAGCCAAGAAACAGTTGCTGCAGGATTTCCTGCGCGACTATCCGCAGTCGGGCCTTGCCTCCGAAGCCATGCTTGAACTGGCCGAAACTGAACATTCGCTGGGCAACAAGGGCGCCACCGCTGTAGCTTACCGCCGTGTGATTGAAACATATCCGGCAACGGCACAAGCCCGCACAGCTTATCTGCGTCTGGGCTCGCTCCAGCTGCAGGGTGGTGCGCGCGACCAGGCTGTAGTCACATTCAAACAGCTCATTGCCGCGGCGCCGACCTCCGACGAAGCCTCGCTCGCCGCCGACTATCTGAAGCGCATAGGCGCCGAAGACGGCACTCTGGCCGAGGTGCGCGAGTATCTGGCCGGCATCGACAATGCTCCGCAGATCGATGTGGCCGAAGCCGACCGCATCAGTTTTGTGACCGCCGAAGAAGCCTACGACGACCGTGGCGATGTAAGCCGACTGGAAGCCTACGTGCGCGATTATCCCGACGGAGCCTTCGTGGCCGCCGCTCTGGGCTATCTGCTCGACCATGCCGGTGAAAACAATGACAGCGACAAGGCTCTGTATTACGCCCGGGCCATCGCCGACCGCTTCCCCGACAATGTACGAGCCGAAGCCGCCCTCGAAACCATCGGCAACATAGAATATGCCAAAGGACATGCGCCGGCGGCTCTTGAGGCATATCGCCGTCTGTCGGGCAGCGCCTCGTCGACAGCCTCGTTGAACGCCGCCCGCCTGGGCATGATGCGTGCATGCCTGGATCTCGGCAACTGGGCCGAAGCCCTCGCTGCCGCCGACATGCTGCTTGCATCGTCGACCATCGGCTCCGAAGAAAAACTCGAAGCACTGTTCTGCAAAGGCATGGCCCTGGAAAACAGCGGCAAAAACGCCGAAGCACGCAAGGTATGGAACAGCGCCGCCGACGAAACCGACAATATATTCGGCGCCAAGAGCGCGTACTATATGGCACAGAGCTATTTCGACGCTAAAGATTATAAAAACGCCAAGACAGCCGCCGAGGAACTCACCAACTCGCGCACCCCTCACTCCTACTGGCTTGCGCGAGGCTTCATACTCTTGAGCGATATCTATCGTGCCCGGGGCAAGAAGTTCGAGGCCGACAGCTATCTCGAAGCACTCCGCGATAACTATCCCGGCAATGAAGCCGATATATTCCGCATGATAGAGGAGCGTCTGTAATTATTAACTCAGTAGACATGAAAACAAGACATATAGCATTTCTGGGTGCGGCGCTGCTGGCGCCGGCGGTTATGGCCCAGGATATAAGCACCGAAATAACAGTCGACCGTACCATTGTGCCCGAGCAACGCAGCGCCGAGCGGCCGGCCAACTTCGTGCCGTCGATACAGCTGCCCCGGGTAGAGCTCAAACCTCTGTCGCTGCACGAATATCTCAAGGCCTCCGAACTTACCACCATACTGCCGGTACTCGAGCCGGCCTCTTACGGCGATACCATTGCGCTCACCCCGTACCGCGGTTATGCGGCCATAGGCTACTTTCCGGTGTACAATCTGGGAGCTTCGGCCGGATATCGTTTCATAAACACCCACAACACCCGTCTGGGCGCATGGATGCAGTTCGACGGCAATTCCTACAAAGGCAGCGTAGGCTCGGAGAAGTACTCCTATGGTGACAATACGGTGTCGCTCGGAGCCGACTTCAACCGCATGTTCAAGGCCGGGCATCTGGCTGTGGCACTTGAATATATGCACGGACGCACTACTATGCCCGCCCTTGGAGAGTACAGCACCGGAATAGGAAACGATGTTAACACCAAGGTGCTGAATGCCGACGGCTTCAAGGCCGATGCTTCGTGGTGGGGGCGCTACAAGACGTTTACATACAAAGCCACATTTGAATTCGAGCATTTCGGCTATGCCTCGCACTTCAACGAGCAGCGCTATACCCCCGAGATAGGCGTGATGCTTGGCGGCGCGCCGGGCAAGCCCTCAGGCGGTATCGACATTAAAGGCGACTTCCTCAGCAGCGGGAACGGCGACCTTACTTTGCTGCCTTACTATAATTATAATACAGCGACATTCAGCGCACATGTAGGGCTGAAACTCGACGTCCGTACCGGTGATATGACTATTGGTGACACTAAGGTCAAGCGCTTCCATGTAGCTCCCGATGTACAGATTGGCTGGGCTCCGCTGAGTATGTTTGCCGTCGAGGCCCGTGTAGAAGGCGGCGACAGAATCAACACCGCAGCCGGGTACTACAACCTCTGCCATTACTTTACACCTCAGGAAATGCGCCCGTACAGCAACGTGCCGGTCGACGCAAGCCTTAAATTCACCGTAGGTCCGGTGGCAGGAGTGAGCCTTAAACTTTTCGGCGGTTACAGCATGGCCAACGACTGGCTGATGCCGTCGCAAAGCCGGCCCTCGTTGGCCAATGTGGGAGTAAACATCCTGAATCCATATTACTCGCTTTTCGTTCCCTACGATATAAAAGGCTGGCTGCTTGGCGCCGGAATAGGATACCGCTGGCGCGACATAGTGGACTTTGAGGCTACCGCGCAGATGGCGCCACAGGCTACCGACAAGGGCTACTACCGCTGGCTCGACCGCGCCCGTTATGTGGCGGATGCCTCGGTTAAGGTGCATCCGGTCGACAACCTCGACCTTGAGCTGGGCTACGAATTCCGTGGAGGCCGCAAGCTTTACAACTATGCAGGTGCGGAGCGTAAACTCGGCAACAAAAGCGACCTCAGCTTAGGTGCGGCTTACCGTATCAGCCCGCAATTGAGCGTGTGGCTCCGTGGCGAGAACCTGCTCAACCACCGTTACGACCTGCTGCTGTCCGTGCCCGCCCAGGGAATCAAAGGCCTTGTGGGTGTGTCGTATAAATTCTAAAAAATGAAAAAATAGGCTTGTTATGGGCGAAGTTTGGAGAAAAAACACTATATTTGCAAGCTGAAAAAAATACGAACTCAAATAATTAACAAATTAAACCATAAACAAATCACATGCAAAGCAAAGGAACGCTTGGTAGCATCGTGGCCGGTGTGATAGCTGCATTTCTAGTGCTGGTGTGCTTGTTTTACCTCTCATTCACTTTTGTGTCAAACAAATATGAAAAAGAGGCCGACGAGTATGCCTTAGCTCAGCAGAAAGAAGTTGGCAACACCGACTCGGTCTATAACCAGGCCTACAAACACTACATGGACTCGCACGGCGAGGAAAAAGTGTATCTCGGTTACACCCTTTCTCAGGTTCAGAAATGGGGAGTTAACCTCGGTCTTGACCTTAAAGGCGGTATGAACGTAATTCTGCAGGTCGACATGCCCGACATGCTCCGTTCGTTCAAGGCCACCCAGGATGTTGACTCCACTTTCGAAAAGGCTCTCGCCCAGACCGATGCCATCGTAAGCAAGACCGACCATCAGAGCGACGACTACATAGGCACATTCATCGAACAGTATCGTGCCCTCGCCGCCGCAAACGGTTCGGCTCCCGACTTCGGTGTGATTTTTAATGTCAGCAATCTCAAACAGGGTGCCGGCGATGACGCTGCCCGTACAGCCCTCAAGGACGCCGTGAAGGCTTCGGTAGAGAACACCGCCAACAACGTACTCCGCAACCGTATCGACCAGTTCGGCGTAGTTTCGCCCAACATCCAGGTACTCCAGGGCAAGGACGGCCAGATTCTGCTCGAACTTCCCGGCGTGAAGGACCACGAACGCGTCCGCGACCTGCTCCAGCGCTCAGCCGCACTCGAATTCTATAAGACTTTCTATACCGACAACCAGGAACTCGCAGGCCTCCAGCAGGGACTTGACGCCGCCATCGCCGCTCTCAGCGCCGACAGCACCAAGAACATCGCTCCGCTGGCAGCCTTGATGCAGGGTGGTTCGATGCAGCCCGGCGTGATTCTCGGCTACGCTCCCGACAAAAAGAGCATGGATGAAATCGACGCGCTGCTCAAATCGCCTGCCGCACTCCGCAACCTCCCCGCCAACCTGGCTCTCCGCTGGGGCGTGAAACCCGAGGTTACCGTCAACCCCCAGACCAAGAAGGAAACCCGCCTGGGTTACGCCCTCTACGCTCTTAAGAACGACAACGGCAAAGCAGCCCTCTTCGGCAACGTGGTTACCGACGCTTCGACCAACTACGACAACCTCCAGGGCAATATGGTAAGCATGACCATGAACAGCGATGCAGCCCGTCGCTGGGCCCAGATTACCAAAGAAGCCGTTGAACATGGCCAGGCTCCCGTAGCCATTGTGCTCGATGACCGTGTATACTCCGCTCCTTCGGTGCGTTCGGTAATCGACGGCGGCAACTCGCAGATTACCGGTAACTTCACCGTTGAAGAAGCTACCGACCTTGTGAACGTGCTCAAATCGGGTCAGATGAATGCCAAGGTGAACATCATCTCCGACATGGTTATTGGTCCGTCGCTGGGCGAAGAGGCCATCCAGAGCGGCTTCATCTCGTTCGTAGTGGCACTGGTACTGCTTATGATATTTATGATAGTCTTCTACGGCGTCATACCGGGCCTTATCGCCAACGTATGCCTTGTCTTCAACCTTTTCTTCACCATGGGTATTCTGGCATCGTTCCAGGCCGTACTGACCATGTCGGGTATCGCCGGTATCGTACTTTCGCTGGGTATGGCTGTCGACGCCAACGTGCTTATCTTTGAGCGCGCCAAAGAAGAACTCCGTGCAGGCAAGAACTCGCGTAACGCCATTGCCGACGGTTACTCCAACGCATTCTCGGCGATTTTCGACTCCAACCTTACCTCGATTATCACCGGCGTGATTCTGCTGCTGTTCGGCACCGGTCCTATCAAGGGCTTCGCCACCACTCTTATCATCGGTCTTGTATGCTCGTTCTTCACCGCAGTATACCTGAGCCGTCTGTTCTTCCTCTGGTACTTCAAAAGCAAGAAGAACCCCGAGTTGCAGTTCAGCACCGCCATCTCGCGCAAGATGTTCACCGATTCGAAGATTAACTTCCTCGACCAGCGCAAGGTCAGCTTCGGTGTGGTAGGCGCTATCGTGGCTATTGTGATTGTATCGCTGTTCGCCCGCGGCCTCAACCAGGGCATCGATTTCTCGGGTGGCCGCAACTACATTGTCAAGTTCGACCATCCGGTTGACCGCAGCAACATCGAAGGCCGCCTGCAGCAGGCATTCCCCGGCGCATCTGTTTCGGTAATCAACATCCAGAGCTCCGACCAGGTACGTATCTCCACCAACTACAAGATTGAAGACGGCGATCCGGCAGTAGAACGCGAAATCACCGACAAACTCTTCGAAGTACTCAAGTCGGACCTCCGCGCCGGCATGACCGACAAAGAATTCAGCACTACCGACGCCAGCCAGGGTATCGTACAGTCGCAGAAAGTAGGCCCCACCGTTGCCGACGACATGCGTACCGATGCCTATGTAGCGGTAATCATTGCCATGATTGCAATGTTCCTCTACATTCTGGTTCGTTTCCGCAACATAGCCTTCTCGCTGGGCGCTCTGGCCGCCGTGGCCTTCACCGCCTTCGCTATCATAGGCTTCTACTCGCTCTTCTATGGCGTACTGCCCTTCGCCATGGAAATCGACCAGACCTTCATCGCCGCTATCCTTACCGTAATCGGTTATCAGATCAACGATACCGTGGTGGTATTCGACCGTGTGCGCGAAAACGTAGGTCTGTATCCCAAGGAAACATTCTTCAACACCATCAACAAGTCAATCAACAGCACTCTGGGTCGTACCATTATGACCTCGTGCTCGACCCTGCTGGTACTTCTGTGTATCTTCATCCTGGGCGGTGATGCCATCCGCAGCTTTGTGTTCGCAATGATTTGGGGTGTAATTATCGGTACTCTGGCCACCATCTACGTGGCTTCGCCGGTAGCTTACCTCGCCGACTCGCGCCGCAAGCGTGCCGCCGCCGTCAAGAAGTAAGAGGGTGTTTAATAATAAATGTTAATTCCCGGCCGGAAATCACGTGGCGAATTTTGCTCTGAATTGAAGGAGCATAGCGAGCTATGTGAC
>ERZ777011.1080-NODE-1080-length-33011-cov-3.212708_pt1 | contig 33011 bp, 25 predicted proteins | sample MGYA00374964_ERZ777011 | MGnify/ENA primary metagenome ERZ777011 (study PRJEB29310, sample SAMD00008975) | mouse gut metagenome | study: EMG produced TPA metagenomics assembly of the Metagenome analysis of fecal microbiota from mouse which was promoted...
CGGTTGCCAGATAAATGTCTATTTTTTCATTGCTGTAAGCAACCGTTGTACAAAGTGTCAGCAAAAGCTCTATATGCCGGGCTGTAAAGCCGGTTTCCTCCTTAAGCTCTCTGATGGCCGCATCCCTGGTGGGTTCATTTTCACCGTTAAGACCGCCTGCCGGTATCTCCAGCGTATCCCGGTTAAGGGCATTGCGGTACTGCTTTACCATTATAAGTCGTCCCTTATCATCCACAGGGACTACCGCCGCCGCCCCATTATGCTTGATAAAGTCCCACTTAGCCACATTGCCGTTTGGAATTTGAATGGTGTCCTGATAATAGTCCAAAATGGCGCCATGGGCTACCAAATTTCTCTCTAACCTTTTAAATTCTTCCATATTCGCTCCTACCCCTGCTATATCTATGTTTTTCACTATGCGCTTAAGTCTTACATTCTTTCCGCATACCTCTTACGGTGCATGCATCCATCCGCAGACCTCCGGCATACTTTTATTTATGTCCTCGGCTGCCTGTAATATTTATCCTAATAATTTTTCCACACTGACCAGCTTCACACACAGCACAAACAAATCTGTCGCCAATTCCAGCTCCTCCTTTGAAGGAAAAGTGGGCGCAATACGGATATTGCTGTCTTTTGGATCTCTTTTATAAGGGTAAGTAGCGCCGGCGCCTGTCAGCACCACGCCTGCTTCCTTACATTTTTGCACAATTGCCTTTGCACAGCCTTCCATGGCGTCAAAGGAAATAAAATATCCTCCAATTGGTTTCGTCCATGAGCCAATCCCAAGTTCTCCAAGCTCTTTTGAAAGGACATTTTCTATTGCCTCAAATTTAGGACGTATAATCTGCGCATGCTTCATCATATGGGCTTTCATTCCCTCTATGTTTTTAAAATATTTCACATGGCGGAGCTGGTTTAATTTATCATAGCCAATTGTTTGTATGGTCATAGCGGCCTTAATCTGCGCTATATTAGCGCCGGAAGCTACAACTCCCGCAATACCTGCCCCCGGAAAGGTTACCTTGGAGGTGGAACAGAATTCATAAACCATATCAGGGTTTCCCGCTTTTTCACACTCGCTTAAAATTTCCGGAAGTTCATCACTTTTATCTTCGTACAAATCATGGATTGCATATGCGTTATCCCAGAAAATTCTAAAATCCTCTGCGGCAGGCTTTAATGCGGCAAACCTCTTTACCGTCTCATTTGAGTAAGTGTATCCCTGGGGATTAGAGTATTTGGGAACACACCAGATTCCTTTTACAGCCGGGTCTTCATTTACATACTTTTCTACCAAATCCATATCCGGCCCGTCCTCTGACATGGGGATATTGATCATCTCAATCCCAAACTGCTCGGTAATGGCAAAATGCCTGTCATATCCCGGCACAGGACATAAAAATTTCACTTTGTCTAATTTGCACCAGGGCGTACTTCCAAGCACGCCAAGCAACATGGAACGTGCAACCGTATCATACATTACGCTAAGGCTGGAATTGCCAAACACTATCACATTCTCCGGGGAAACGCCCAGCATATCCGCAAGAAGCTTTTTTGCCTCCGGAATGCCATCCAAAAGCCCATAGTTTCTACAATCCACACCTGTCTCAGTGGTCACATCGGCATCGGATATCACCATGCCAAGAAAGTCCTTCTCCATATCCAGCTGAGCGGAGGAAGGTTTCCCTCTGGACATATCCAGCTTCAACCCCTTTGCCTTTGCCTCCTCATACTGTTTGTTTAAATCTTCCCGTAATGCAAGCAATTCCTCTTTGTCAAGTTCCTTATATGCCTTCATAGCGCATATCCCTCCTGATTTTATCTTAACATTTCTAAATAATAAGCTGTGCCACAATACCGGGCAGCGCTTATGGTATGATTGGATAATTGTATACAATCCAATGACCATACCATTTTACTATACACTTTGCATACGCACAAGAAAATTTTTTTTATTTTTGTATTTTTTTTCATACATAAGCTTGCAATTTATACCAACGGCTATCTCTTTTCTCCAATCCGAATTATTGGCTTAAAAAGTCAGTATGTATGCTTCTTATCCGTCTGTCTCACCGCACGCGGGAATAAATCGTTTTACCACCCACTGCCCCAGATAGCTGCAGATGATCCCTGTTATTGCCCCCGCCAGCACATCGCTGGGATAATGCACCCCCACATACAGCCGGGAAAGGGATATGAAAATGGCCAGCGCCAGGAACCAAATCCCATACTTTTTTGGCAGATTCCGGTAGAGCGCACAGGCGGATGCAAAGGAGCTTCCCGCATGGCCTGAAGGGAAAGAAAACTCCGAGGGCTTTTTAATCAGGGGGATCAGTCCCTCCACCACATAATACGGCCTTGTTCTTGCCACAAGGTTTTTCAGCAAAATATTGTTAAGCAGTAAGGACCAAAGCAGCGCAAAAGCGCTCATCATTCCCACCCGCCTTGTCTTTTTCGGGATAAGTAAAAAGAGGGTTGCGATAATCCAAAAGATACCTGCATTTCCCAAAGCGGTAACCACCTTAAAAAAGGGGTCCAAAATCGGATTTCTTAAAAATTCCTGTATCCAAATTAAAATATTGCCATCGAGATTTAACAAAGCTTCCATCATAAATTTCAATACCTTTCCATAATCTGTAGATTCGTTTTCATTCTTACGGACAGCACGTGTCAAGCTTCATTCGTCGCCTTTATGTGAACAAAAGCCGATCTGTTTCAAGTTCTATCTAATAGTTCATAAAACTTTTATTTCTTTTTCGCTTCTCGCAAAATTGTTTCCAGGTCAAGGCCATAGCGGTTTGCTATATCCTTTGCATAACTCAGCCCGTCCGGCGTTGTCCTTGAAACCTTGTAACTTCTTGTTCCATCCGCCTTATTTTCCATTAACGCCACCAGATTATCAATTTTCCCCTTATTGTCGGGGTGCGCATTGTACTCTTCCACCTTCTGGGGCAGGTCGTGAATATGCGTCACATAAATGCCGCAGCATCCGATAATGCCAATCCCCGTCAAAACCTCCGAGGCAATATATCCCGCTTCCAAACCACTGGTGCTGGAAAAGGACTCATCCATCAACAGCATATCCGTATCCGTAAGCTCCCTCATAATTTCCGAAAGGCGTGCACATTCGCTTTCCAGCCTGCCTTTCCCGTAATTGTCTTCGTCCGATGAGGGGAAATGCGTATAAATTCCTGAAACCGGGCTCATCAAAGCTTCCTTTGCCGGCACGAACAGCCCCAGCTGAAAGAGCGCCTGTGCCATCCCTACGGAATAGGCAAAAATAGATTTTCCCCCATGGTTCGGCCCTGTCACCAGATAAAACCGCCCTTTTTCATCCAAACAAAAGTTATTGGACACTATACTATCCTCAATCTCCTGTCTTGCAAGAGACGGATTGTAAACCCCTTCAAGCCTGCACTTTTTCTCATTCATTTCGGCAATTACCGGCCTGCACATAGGAAAGCCCAGCTCTTTCATGCTCAATATAAATTTAACTCCCGCCGTGAGAAAACGTATCTCATCCAAAAGCAGTACAAACAAGGATGTATTTACCCTGTAATACTTTTGAATCAAGGGCTCTAAACTTCGCAGAGATTTTAAAAAAATCGTGTTTAAGGAAGACCGGACGGAAGAATTAAGCGCCTTAAGCTCCTCCCCATGCAGTCCTCTTGTCAGGGGATATAAGGGTGAAATCAGGGAATGAGTATCTTTGGGATTTTTCTTCAGAAGCTTTTCCATGATGGTGCCCTCATGAAAAGGCTGGTCTTCTATCGATATAACACCGGCCTCCTTCACGCGAAGAGTTTCATCCAGATTCACACCTATGGTTAATCCTTTTATGAAGCTAAAGCTTTTTTCAGTTTTTGAAAGCTCGCTGCTTAAATTTTGAAAGTCATCACTTTCCACAATGGCAAAAATATGTTCCCGAAAGGCCTGCATCCCCTCTGAACGCAGTTCAAGGCCCTTTAAGCCCTCTGCAAATAAATTTACGATTTCCAGATACATTTCCAGATAACGGATAGAGCTTAGCGCCGATTCAATGGTAAAATCACTGCTCATAGAACGGCTCAAATCATACACATTATGGATGCCCGGAATTGCTTTACGGAAGCTCTCATATAATTGCGGATTTTCTACCAAATCTTCCACCACGCAAAGCCGGTAGTCTAAAACCTTTGTGTCCGTGGTATAAAAATTTTCCAGGAAAAGATCCCGCAGCCCTCTGTGGCTTTCCCGAATCAACACAACCATTTCATCAATTTTCAGGGAATGAATAAAGCCGAAATCCTTCATTGGCACTTCTTTTTCTTTTTCATACCCTGACGGATAAAGCAAATGAAAATCACTCTGCATAGAAACCTCCCAAAATATTCTCCGAAATTTCCTCTACCTCTCCTCTATCCGCTTCAGCGGGCATATAAATCAGGATGAAAAATACCATTTTTCAGGCATTTTTCTAAGTGTGAAGTTTTAACTGTTCTTAGGCGACGTTTTTTGACGCCTTAGAACTCTTCTTCACACTATTTCATACTCTTTTTTCGGAAGAGTGTTCCTGCGGCATAAAAAATCAAACATATTTTTATAAAACAATTACCAAATTTGCACTCACCTAACAGCACTACAAATGAAATTTGCATTTATGTATAGAATAACTACAATCTATTGTACACCGGAACAATTACCGTAATATAAGAAATAAGGTTATATCCCATGTGAGCTAATATACAGCAGAATATTGAACCTGTATAAAGGTAAAGCAAGCCTAATATGATACCGCAAAGAAAAGCAGATAGTGTTTGTACCATATTAAAATGAAGTAATGCAAAGAAAAAGGCAGATATAAATAAGGCTACTATTTTTCCATAATTTAGTAATAAACCGCCAAGCAGAAAACCTCTCATTAGAATTTCCTCTATAATTGGCGCTAAGACACAAACCTGAATTAAGCTTAATATGGGCGCTGAGCTTAGGGATTGAAGAGTTTGCTGATAACTTTCTTCACTTGTCGGGAAAATTTTCGCAAATAAGGGATCTAATCCTTTATCCAAGATAAAATAGAATAGCCCGGCGCAAGCTAACGATAGTAATAATCCTTGAAACGAAATATTTTTTAATATATCAATCTTAAAATTATTTATTTTCGACAATAAAAGCAGAAACACAATCACACAAAAAATAATAGTGAATAAATTCAAATACTTTCCATAGCTAAAATCAAGCTTTCTCCATACCACAATATTAAGTAAAGTATATAATGACATAAATCCAAACCAGATGAATGTCCATAAAATGCCTTTACTGATAAATATTCCTTCTTTCATACCTATACCCCTCTGCAAATCCCAATTTTCTTAACGTTCTATTTAATTATAAAATATTTGTCTTCCACCTACAATGCATATTTATTGCCTCGCTTTCAGCTGATATAAAAGTTCTGAAAAAGGGAAAGCAGATAAACAGTATAAGTTTTTAGAAAATTCATAAATATATGTTTTTAAATTCTATGTAAGGTCAATTCGCAAATAATGGTACTAATGCATGGTATTCCGCTGATTTCAATTCACACTTCCACAAGGGGAGTGACCATCCCTCATGGATTCAATCTCATAATCTGTATAATTTCGATCCACACTCCCGCAAGGGGAGTGACTAAAGAGGACTTGGAAGAATTAAATGAGTACAAAATTTCAATCCACACTCCCGCAAGGGGAGTGACAGCAGATGTGTATAAAAAGCATATGCGACAGGCACGATTTCAATCCACACTCCCGCAAGGGGAGTGACCCAAATGACACAAATAACGAGTATAACCACGAACAATTTCAATCCACACTCCCGCAAGGGGAGTGACTATCACAACAAACCGCATACTTAAACTGTTCCCGATTTCAATCCACACTCCCGCAAGGGGAGTGACAGGGCAATATAACCGGCTGGTACTCTCCACCAAAATTTCAATCCACACTCCCGCAAGGGGAGTGACCAAGAGAGTGACGCGGAATTAGCCGACACAAATTATTTCAATCCACACTCCCGCAAGGGGAGTGACATTCCTATAGTCCTACGGATTTCTTTGGGTAGAAATTTCAATCCACACTCCCGCAAGGGGAGTGACGTAATTGTCAAGCTCTGGCAAAAAATATATGCGATTTCAATCCACACTCCCGCAAGGGGAGTGACTCAATATTTTCAAAATCAGAAACCCCCGTGAAAAATTTCAATCCACACTCCCGCAAGGGGAGTGACGTCATATCCGGTTTTCAAGGTGCCGATTTGGACATTTCAATCCACACTCCCGCAAGGGGAGTGACCGGATCTATCTGGCTATGTTGCATTATTAGATCAGATTTCAATCCACACTCCCGCAAGGGGAGTGACAGACGGATTGTCGCGACCCTCTCCATAATAAGTAAATTTCAATCCACACTCCCGCAAGGGGAGTGACTATTTTCCCTCCAATTTTGGAATCTCTACTTCCGATTTCAATCCACACTCCCGCAAGGGGAGTGACTCCGTCAGTCAGACAGTTTGCATTGTCAAAAGAATTTCAATTGACGACCTTACAACTACCAGCCAGAGACGTTGATTTCAATCCACACTCCCGCAAGGGGAGTGACTTCAGATACACGCTCAACCTCTTGCGGGTTAGGAATATTTCAATCCACACTCCCGCAAGGGGAGTGACTGCAAAAATCACCTATTTCTTTTGAAATATCAACTTTTATTTGGGCAATTTCTACAATTATAAATACTACCCATTTTATTTCATACAAAATAAATCACGATATATAACATTTCCGAGGTGCGAACCTCCCTGGCATTTCATGTCAGCTTACCGTTCGCACCACTTCATATCATTAAAATTCCTTCAGCCTCATAAGAAGTTTTACAGCCAAAATGTTCCACTTTCGCCTTATAGTTATTTCCCAAATAGTAAAAACGCAGGCTGTCTTCTTTCTCATCAATAAGCGATACAAGGCTGTCCTTTAACAGCAGAAGCTGCGAGGCATCTAAGATACACTCAAAAACGGAGTTCTGGACACGCTGTCCGTAATTAACGCACTCTTTTGCCACTTTGCGAAGGCGGCCCTTTCCGGCAGCACTCTGTGTAGAAACATCATATGTAATCAAAACCAACATGCAAACACCTACTTCCATAAAAAGGGAGGATACTCGTCAATATCTCCCCGAATCGTCCGGGCAAGCAAAAGCGCCTGTACATAGGGAACCAATCCCCACTCTATTTTTTCTTTCAGATACGGATGGGTTATGACTTCTTTTTTGTGAGTCTGCCATGCGTTAAAAAATACTTTTCTGCCGTCATTGTTTAAGAGCACCGCATTATCCTTTTGCTTTTCAAAATGAATCCCCCGGATTACTTTTGTATTTATTAATGTTAAAACAAATCGATCCGCCAAAACCGGTCTTAGTTCCTCCATTAAATCAAGGGCAAGAGAAGTCCTCCCCGGTCTGTCGCCGTGCATAAATCCCACATAGGGATCAAGTCCGACACTTGCAAGCGCATTGGCGCAGTCGCCGGCAAGAATCGTATAGGTAAATGACAGGATTGCATTGATGTTGTCAAGGGGCGGTCTTCGGTTTCTTGTCGCAAAATGAAAGTCTTCTTTCTGATTGAGTATCATTTCATCAAGCACGGAAAAATATTGCTCGGCTGCCTTTCCTTCTATCCCTCTAAGTTCGTCAAGCTCAGCCGCATCCGTAATCCTGGGAAGCATTTCAAATAAAGTATCCGATATTTGCTTAAGCCGTTTGGCATCCACGCGGTATGCATGGTCGCGCAATGTGCGCTCTATGCTCCATCTTCCGTTAAAGACTTTTCCAACAATCATATTCCTGGCATAAGCAATCCTTCTGCCGTCGTCATCCGATATCCGGTACTGCTCTTTTCTGAGCAGCACATTGCCATATTCTTTTCCAACAACTCTTGCCTGAAATGCGCCTCCGGGAGAAAAGAAACACATGCCGATTTTCCGCTCCGCACAGGCTCCCATCAACGCCGGACTTGCCCCTTTGTATGTGAAACATATAATGTTTTCCAGGGTATGAAGCGGGAATCTGCCAAGTGTTTTTTCGCCATCCTGTATTACAATATTTTCACCGTCAAGAGTCAGATAGCAGTTCTCTGTCATAACATATAAAGTATTCAATAATTTTCGCACATTGTTACTCCTGTACTAAAACACAAATTAAGTTTGCGACACATTCGTTCCTGGCAAAAGCGGCTTTCGTTTCCATTGTTCCCATTAATTCTTAGCCTTTAAATCTTTGCCTTTAATCCTTTGCCCTGATACTTTGCTCAATATATTCTCTGACTTTTTTCGTTTTTTGCAGCTTTGGAACACACAAATCTTTCAGGGAACAGGCATTACAATGTTTCGCAGGTTTTACGTTTGGGGTGTACCCTTTTCGAAAAAGATTGTGCATCTCTTCGGCCATCTTTTCCACATCTTCCCGTAACTTATCCGTAAATTCCACATGGGTGCGTCTTCTGTTCTCTCCATAATAGAGGTATCCCTCCGGTATATCTGTCCGGAACATTTCTTCCAGACAGAGTGCCTGGGCGCAAAGCTGTAATTCGTCCGCATTATTTTCTTTGGGCAAGCCGCGCTTATATTCAACAGGTACCGGATTCCATTTTCCATCATACCCAAACAGCGTGACGCCATCCTCACTTTGATGGAATTCAACCACATCGCACTGGCCGCTTAGTCCGAGTTTATGCGAAGATATCCGTAGTCCTCTGACAATCAGAAGATTCCCTCTTTTTTCAAAAGCTCCCTCGTCGTGCGCCTTCTTGTGCATCAGTTCGCCGGCAGTGGTTCTGTAATTATCGTCCCACTGCTGCTCAATATGTATCATGGCCCACTGCCTTCTGCAAAATGCAAAGTGCTGGATGCCGGAAAGCATCAGATAATCTTCTTCCGAATACATCGTTAAATCCCTTCCATCTCTTCCATCTCCAAATCCGGAAGGAAATCAACTTTTACATCATAATCCTCAAACTCTTTCGGATCATCTACTTTAGCCTCAATCTTGATAAGTCTGTGAACCTTTGCGGAGGAGTACTGCCCCATAGGACAATTATGTTTCCACCAGTACACTTTGCACACTTCCATACTTCCGTCGGGTCTTGCGGAAGATGAGTCGTTTACAAACAGTGTGCGCAGGGCCTCTTTTATCTTTTCCGCATCTTCGTCGCCAAATCCTGTCTTTTCGGCAAGCTGGTGATTTATGCTGCCTTTTATGACATATAACGCGGAGAATATTTTATGCTTCATTCCCATTGTATCGGAGGATTTCTTTCCGTCCTTTGCCGTTTCGCTGTTGACGCTTTTGGTAATCTGCATACTGTCTATATTTACCGGCAGTACGCTGAAAGCGGAATGAACAGACACCGGCCCTCTCACGCCTACGGACACGCTGTCATCCTTGAACGCAAATACCTGTCCAAAGCTGCGGACGTCAATCCATGTTTCACACGCCGCTTTTGCATAGGCGTCTTTATCTTTATCCTTTATAGCTTTTTGCATAAGCGCGTTACTCTTTGCACGCTCCGAAAGGCTCTTGCATTCATCAACGGCCCGGTCATCGCTCTGAACGAAAATATTCTCGCCCATATCCTGTAATCTGTTTCTTATTTTCCGCTTGATGCATACGTCCGATATTTCTCCAAACCCATCGTATGTTTCGCGGGGTCTGTTTCCATTTAGCGGGTCTCCGTTAGGGTTTGCATTTTTTACCATTACCAGAACTTCAAAATCAATCTTGTTTGTAAATTTACTCATCGTTTTCCTCTCCTTTATTGTTCTTTTTTCCGAAATGAATTTTTCATATATTCCATCTGTTGATAGTATCCCGGCAGGTAAAATTCTGACAGAGCCCTGTTGTCAAAGCCGTTTTCCGAAAGATGCACCATAATCTCGCGGGTCCATTCTTCAAATTTCGCCAGCTCATAATCTTTTAACTTTTTTTCGTAGGCAATGAGATTTTGTTTGATTGTCTTTGCCGTCTTAGCCGGCCGGCTGCTGTATGCGTTCCAGTAGCGCCTTGCGTTTGTGGCGCGCATCTCTTTCACTTTTCCATTCTCATCATATTCAAACAAAGCCCTCTGCTCCATGTAATCGTATACCGCTAATAATCTTCCGAACAGGACGTTTCTGTCGTTTTCTTTCTCCTGCAAAAAGTTGTCCATATCTTTTTTCTCTCCCTTCTCATAATTGTATCGTATCATTGCGCATGCCACGCACAGCACATCATTGTACCAAACGAAATCGCTCATCGTCTGCGGCATGGATGCGCGCTGTGCCGCCGCCCTGATGATGTCGGAGGGAATCGGGATTTCCTTTTGGGTTATGCAGGGAAGCAGGCGTTTTACCGTTGCCCGCAGGAGCTTGCTGTCCGCTTCCAGCCATTCCGAACGCTGGATGCCAAATGCTGCAAGCGCCATATCCCTGGGCGAGGGCGTGCATTCACAGGTAATCCTCTTTTTACTTTCTTCTGTCTTTCCTACGCTTACCATCCGCGGCCATTTACAATGCTGCTGCCAGTTCAATATTGCATCCATATATTGCCTGCCGCCCATTTCATCGTAATATACCACGGAAAGTCGTCCTGTTGTGGCCGCGTCCAGCGCGATAATCGCAATCTTATCGTCAACCCTGATTTTCGCGGCATATCCCCTTACCGCATTGTTAAACTGCCGGGCGATATTTTTGCCTGTGTCATGTTTGTTTACAGTCTGTGAATTCAGGTCATCCATGGCGTCAAAATCAAAATCGTCCACATCATTAAATGCATTCATGGAATCCTTCATTATATCGGGTATCCGCATATCCCTGTTTGTCATCCAGCAGACGATTGCCGATTCGTCACGGGTGTATCCCTGTTTGTGTATCAGCCATCTCAAAGCGTTATGCGCTTTCTGGGAAGTATCGTATCCCACCGTAACGGCCTGCTCTTTCGAGACAAATCTTCCCCTGTAAGTAAAGCCGGATTCATCGTTTCCCGAAATCAGCTTTGCCTTATCCGCACTGTTGCGTATCTTGGAAGGATGTTTGTCGGAACAGGATTCTATTTTTCCGGATGCATAGCACAATCTTTTATTTCCCGATTTCTTTTGATAATAGGCAATAAATTTTTGGTATAAATCCTGATTTTTCCACACCTCGGAGGGCATAAAATCTCCGTAAACAATGAACCTGACATTCGCACCCGTCTGGCCCAGTCCATGAATTTTTATCTGATCCGTAAGCCTGCCGTCGCTATTTAATTCCAATACCTGGCTGTCCGCCAGATCCCGTATCAGCAATCCCTTTTTCAGATACCGATAGATGGCCTGCACCATAGGATGGGTATCTTCCGATTCCGCCCAGTCCCTTAGCTGTTCCATGTAAGCCTCGAAATATTTTTCCTTATCATCCTCTGTAAATGCTGTATAATCCCCCGCTATGTAACAGAGTTTATCACACAGAGGATGCGGCGTGATTCCACTTGTTTTAGTCGCCGAGTCCTCCGTAACAGGAATAATTGTGACAACATCACCGCCCTTTTCCAGCTTTTTAGCATTTAGAAAATTGCCGTCTTTGTCAATGGTCACTTCAATCTGCGCATTAAATGTGGAATGGGAAATCGGCAATAACACTGCCTGTCCATTCCTGTCAACCCCCGCCTCGCCGGCGTACACATCATAGGTTTCAGCCAATGTCTTTAGCCATGCCAAACAAGTCACCTCCCTCAAATTCCCTTAAGCCTTTAAAATTCAAATCCACTACAAATTGTTTTTGTGGCGCGTCCCGTAAAATATGCCTGATCTCGCATTCTTCGGGGCGCGGGAAATGGATTACGCCGTCTGTCATTTGCGCATTCCAGAGCCGGACGGTCATTTTCCCTTTTTCTTCTTCCCGAACTGCCTCGTCGGGATAAGTAATCCCGTGCACCATGATGCCAAAGGATAAATTCATATTGTCATACGCCCCATCGCCTTGGCCTAAAGAACAGGGCTCCACATATCCCTGACATTCCCTTGCGCCTAAGAAAATATCCCTTCTTCCGCCTCTTTCAACCATTCTTCTGGCAATATCATAGTGCTTGTTCTCATTTCTGTCATGCGCCAAATCAGCCCGGTTTTCATTCCATTCGAAATGCGCTTTTACCCGGTATTCCACATCCCGCAGATAAGTATAATAGGATAAATCATTCCCACCCCTGTATTTGATTGGTCTTATCCCTTTTGATTCCGTCCGAATCAGATTCATGATACGGCATTCGTCAATGATCCAGGTTATAGTAGGTTTCCAGTAAATTGATTCCGTTATCCCCTTTAGCGCCTGATAGGTCGGTATCTGATAGCTGCATTTCTCACCCCCTGTCTTAGACAGCGGGTCCGTAAATAACGCATATCTGCCAAACACACTGTATTCAATCACATTAGGCTTGTCCAAACTTTTCACATCCTTTCCCGTTTCCCTGTTAAATAATAAGCGTTTCCCATTCCGGTGTAATTCCATAGTCGTTGTGGTAGGCTCCCGGCGCGGCCACCATGTATAAACCCGGTATTTTGTCGCTGACCGGCTCTATCAGGCCATCAAATCTCTTTAATTGACTTTCTCTGACATTCACCGTGTATCGCTGCGCCTGTCGAATATAAGATTTTATACTCGAAATATCTGTGCTATTTTGAATAGAGTTTATCAGTTCCGCCCCTTTCTTATAAGGAACAATAGTGCCAAAGGAATGATCCTCTATGACTCTGTAGAACTGCCCCGCCGTTTTGTATGCCTGATTCATATAGTTTTTCTTTTTTTCAGGAATAAAGCCTTTCGAGAGAAGTTCTAAAATGTTGGTATCCATTCTTTCTATTGGAAAATTCATTTTGTCCGCCGCGCTAAAATACACGGCCCGATAATAAGCGTCCATCCATTCCGAATCCAAAAGGCTGCCGGTATTTCCGCTCTCTTTATACTGGTAAATGATATTTTCCGTTATCCTTACATTTTGCTTTAGCTCAGTCATATTGCCGGCGTTTTCGCCTTCCAGCATAATCAAATTTACATTTCCCCGCTCCATTTCACCGTTTCTGTTGCACCTCCCCGCAGTCTGCGCCAGACTGTCCAGCCCCGCCATGGAACGGTATACGCATTCAAAAGAAATATCAACCCCTGCCTCAATCAGGTTAGTGCTTACCACGACAATATTTTCCTGTTTCTTCGAAAGAATTTCTTTTATGGAATGTATCTTATCGCTTCTGTGCTCGGCACACAGATTTGTCGTGAGGTATTCGGCATTGATATTGAATCCCCTTAAAATGTCATACAATTTTTTCACAGCCGATTTCGTATTCAAAACCACAAGAATAGAATGATATTCCGCCGACTTTTCCGCGATTTCATTTCCAAGGCTCTCAAATGTATATTTCTGATTTTTCCCGGGAGCGTTCACGCTCACCCGATCAAATATATGAAACCAGTCCGTAACATTTTCAATCATATCTTTCGGTTCGCTGTAACAGATTGGGCATTTTGCCGCCTCCAAATCCGGCTGGGTAGCCGTGCACAAAATAATGTTTGTATTGCACACCGCATTTAAAAAATTAATCATGTAGTTAAAGGTATGAATACACTTAAGCGGCATCGACTGAACCTCGTCGATAATCACGACTGCATTGACAAGCCGGTGCATCCGCCGTATGGACTCGCTTTTATCTGAAAAAAGCGTGTTCATAAACTGTACGAATGTGGTACAGATAAACGGTTCCTCCCAGTTAATATCATATTTGGAAAATCTGTTATGCCGGTAATCCTCGTCCTCCTCTTTGTCACTTCTGACCACGGATGAGTGGTGTTCTAAAATCCATTCATCATTCCCGATTGCCTGACGAAAGACTTGGGCATTTTGTTCCGTAATCGAAATGTACGGCGACACATAAATGATGCGCTCCGCTTCCCTGTGTTTCCCGCAATATTCCAATGCGTAGGCAAGACCGCTGAGGGTTTTTCCCCCTCCGGTGGGGATTGGGAGACAATATATTCCTGCAGGATGCCTTGCAAACTGTCTGCACATATCCTGCAAAGAATTTCTTGCGTAAAATATTTTTTTCTCTTTGTCGGTCATCTGGGAAACATTGGCGGATTGCCGCTTTTTTTCCATATATGCGTCAAAATTTTCTTTTGCCTGCCGGAAAATCTCCTGTAAATCGCCCTGCGGGTAAAGTTCGGATTGCTTTGTCAACGTATCGACATTGTCCATAAAGTCCGAAGTTGCCTCCCAGTCCGAATCAATTAACAGGGACAATATCAGCCTCTGCAGACAGGAAAACAAAAAAAGCCTGCAGTCAGATAACGCCTCCCGTACATCTTTTCCGTTTTTAGACGCCACCATAGGTTTTAATCTGTCAAAAAGTACCTTTATCTTATTCCAAATGATATCAAATTCCTGACAGGCGTTCGCCAGAATCTGCTCCGTTTCATATGTATTCAGATAATCTTTCCCTGCGTTGATGCACGACTCGTCATAGTCCTCCACCTTATCCAGCTTTTTTGAAAAAATATCGGTGTGGTCTTCATCAACACAGTCAAATAAACCATGATGGGCGGCGATTGCATAGGAAATCATCTCAATCATATACTTTTTGTTGCCCTCATCGCTGTGATGCCTGTCATAAAAATACTTTGCCCCTGTGGACGCGTGGGCGATGCTTCCCCGCAATTTTTGCCTTGTGCGCTCGTCCTCATGAAGGTAATCATGAAACTTTTGCTTGTTTTTACCCAAATCATGAAAAAGACCGCACAATGCCATCACCTGGGAAAGACCGCATCTCTCCCCTTTTTGGGCGCATAGAAAAGTAGTCTTTTCCGTATGCTCCGCTACGGATTCTTCTCTGCCGAGTCCGTCGTCCGAAATGTGCGCTGTCATATGAATCCCCCATTCTTGTCAGTAGCCCTCAGAGTTCACCCTGTCCGCAAAGGCGAACCATTTCCTCATCTTCCCTTGAATCCCCTGCCGCAAAAGCATCCCGCGGGGAAACGCCAATCCAATTACACAGAGTCTTAACTCCCTGAGCCTTATCCGCTTTGGCGGACACGATTTCCAGACAATTCCCCTCTATAAAATACCGGGCTTCTTCCCGTCCTTCCTCCGGCAGGGCGGCAAACAGCTCCCCTGCCTCCCGCTCCTCCCATGGCCTGTGAGAGGAGCGAAAAAGCGTTATTTTATACAAACCCTCTTTCTCCCTGCAGGTCAAAATCCGAAAAGAGTATTTCTGTTTAAAAGGCCCTAACCACTCGGGCCATCTCCGGTCTAAAAAAGAAAAAGACTCCCTCTTTTTTCCCTCTCCTGTAGAGCTTTCTGTGGAGTTTTCCGTGGAATTTTTTATGGAGCTTTCTGTGAAATTTACCGCAAAATTTTCTCCTGAATTTTCTCCAAAGGGTTCTCCCTGGTTTTCTTCCGACACATCCTCCAACACGATATGTGCGCCACCTGCAAAAATTCCTCCCTGAAACAGACGCCTGATTTTACGGCAGCGTTTCATGGCTTCTTTATAAGGCAGCGTGGTGGCGAAAAAAAGCCTGGTCTTTTCTCTGTAAAGCGCCTCTAACCCCGCTACAATATCAGCCGGACATTCATCATTATGTCCCCGTATCCCGCAAGTTTTGTCTGCGGTACCGCACCAATCGGCCCTTTGAGAGGAAGCTTCAAACTTTTGCCCCCTGCCTGTCGCAACTTGCGCCTGTGCTGCCTGCGCTCCCCTCTCGTCAGACAAAACAGACTTCGGAGCCGTATTGGCAGGAAACAATGTTCCCTCTATATCCAGAAAGACCGCCCTGGGATGCCGTGGAATCCGAAACAGAGGATAATCCCCAAACAAGATTTTATTGATAAAGTCCTCCCGCCCGCCATAGGCGAGAAAACAGGAACACTGTTTTCTCCCACAAGAAGGAGCCGGAAAAGAAGTTTTTTCCCATTCTTTCCAGCTCATTTCCATTTTCCTGCTGATATTGCAGGTGTGAACCGCGCCGTTTCCCTCCACAAAAAGCCGCCCTTCACATTTTGTAAAATCGGCCGGCGTCGGTATCAGCTCCCTGAAAAAATAAGGGTCTATCTCTGTGAAAACCCTTTCTTCCTCCGCAGTGTAACGCCTTTTAAGGCCGTCCATTTTGTTAACCCAAAGATAAATTTCCCGGGGCAGCTTATCCCTAAGCTCTCTTAAAAGAGACGCATTTTCGGGTGCTCCCACAGCCCCTGCGCAAAAGACGACGCCCGCCTGCTTAAGCTCCCGGCACTTTTTTGCAAATTCCGAAACCGTAGTCATTTCCGGGTGAAAGGTGGCCCAAAGCCTTAATTTATCTATTCTTCCTCCCGCTTTCCCAAAACAGGTAAGAAATTCCTGAACGTGAAAGCTTAAGTTCGTCTGGGCCCCCACGGCGTCTATCCCAGAAAGGGAACTGATATGCGCCAGCCCCTCCAAATACCATGAATGAATCAGCGCCTCTCCATAGGGAACCACCATCAAGGCGCGGAGAGAAAGCGCTGCGGCGCATTTTTCAAAATCAGCCTGAAAAGAAAGCCACTGCTTTTTATCCCTCTCCAGCTCCCGCTCCGACATGGGATGTTTGGAAAAAGGGCAATAAGAGCAACGGTAATTACAACTTTTCAGGCTCCCCCGGTACAGCATCATATGTCCGCCCATAACTTTCCTCCCATTCTTTCATGGCCTTTCGAATCTGCGGTGAAATAAGCTGCGGGCCCAAATAGTCAGAAAGCGCAAGCCCCTTTTCCGTCAGGGTAAGATACGCTTCCGCTCTGTTTTTCCTAACATATCCGTCATCCGTCCAGCTTTGAAGCAACGGAAAATCTTCCATGACATCGCTTCCAAAACGCCTCCGATACGCCTCCAAAGGCAGCCCCGGACGAATCAGCAGATGGCGGATTACAAAACGCCGCTTTATTTCCTCCGAAGATAACAAAATTCCGTGGGTAATCTCCGTATGGTCCCCGCACCTTTCGTACTCCTCTATCCACGCAAGACATTCCTTCTGTCCTACCCCGTAGGGACTGCAAAAATGCAGCCTGCCTAAATAACTTCGTCCCCCGCATCCTAACGCAAGGGATGTGCCAAAGCCGCATTCGGAAAATTTCCGCCTCTCACATGACCTTACAAACCTTCGCATGGAATCCTGGCGGAAGCCTTTCTCTTTCAGAAAATGACTGGCCAGCTGATACTGCTTTAACGCCCCCTTCCAATCAGGAATCATCCCTTCCCGCTTAAGTCCCACGCCTTGTTTTATGTATAAGGGATATAAAAAGATTTCGTCCGGCTCATAGGATACGGCCTCCTGCAAAGACTGAAGCAGGCTCTCCCCACTCTGCCCCGGAATCCCGTAAATAAAATCTAAATTCACACAGGGAAAATCAAAAGATTTCAAAAGCCTTAACGCTTCCCGGGCTCTTTGGGCGCCGTGCTGCCTTCTGAGGCTCAAAAGCTCCTTGTCGGAAAAGCTCTGAATCCCCATACTGATTCTCGTCACCCCCGCCTTTTTCAAAAGCGCAAGCTTTTCTTCCGTGGTCTGAGCCGGCGCCGTCTCAATCACAAATTCCCTTTCCCCACTAAAGTGAAAATGTGTTTCCAAAAGATCGAACATCCTCTCTAACTGTGCCTCCGTAAGATACAAAGGCGTGCCTCCCCCAATCGTAAGGGCCGAAAACTCCGTATTATGGGGGGCCAAAAGCTCCTCATACTGCCCGCACTGCCGCTTAACAGCCTCCAAATATCGGTCCACGGACTCACGCCCCTGCCCGGTAACCGAAAAAAGATTGCAGTAGCCGCACTTTGTCTGACAAAAAGGAATGTGCAGATATAGCCCATGCCCCGAACCCTTAAGAAGCGGCGCATATTCTCCGAGGGAAATGCCTTTCAGCGGGCGGTAAGCGGTCTTATGAGGATAACTGTACATATACTGAACATAGGGATTTTCCACAGAGAGAGTCTCCGAATCCGAACTCATAGAATTTAAGTTCTCCAAATACAAGTTCAAAGTATTTATATTTGGGAATTTCAGCTTTTCCGAATCTGTATTCGAAGAACTCATTTTCCCACATACCTCCCTTCAGGATTGTGTCAAGCTAAAACTAAACTTTTTTATACTTTTTTAAGATTTTCTGCTACATTAATTCATGCCCTGTCGTTCAATACAATCCAACTAAACCATAAACGCCTTGAAGTATCATTTAATCATTACTTTTTAACCCATTTTCCCATTTTGCGTCCGCCAACACGTTCAATGATATTTCTTCCAACCATTTCTTTCATAATCCGTTTCACTGTTCTTTCTGAACATTCCACTTTTACAGCAATCTGAGCCTGTGTCACTTTGGGATTTTCTTTTATTACTGATAATATGTTTTCTTCTAAAGTGCCATTTAAAGTGTCATTTAAAGTGCCATTTTGCACTTTAGACTGCTCCAAAGGCTTAAATTTCACCATAATATCTTCTAAATGTAATGTATATTCAGGAATCGGTACACCATAACTTTTACATTCCTCACATATTTTCTCTATTCCACGTCCCCATGTCTCAACATAACCTGCACGGAAGAATCCATTTGCTATATTCGGGTTATAAGGCACTGAACCATGAATCTCATCCTGATAGCGTAAGTCAGAGCCTTCTCCAAAATAGCCAATTTTAATATAAGCACCTGTTACCCATTTTTCCGGATTGCGGTGAAACAATAAAATTGCTGCCCTTTTCAACTTCCCGTTTTCAATCAGGCCAAGGCTATCAAGAAGCTGTCCATTATCCATATTCAGGTCTTCTTCTATCATTCTTCCGCTTCGCAAAGCCTCACGTCGAAAAATATCAAAGCTCTCTTTATCCAAATCATCAACTGACACTCCATCCACCGGAACCGCATCCCATTTGTATCCGGTTTTAGACAATAGAAACTCCGTCAATGCCGCACTCTGAGAAGTTGCTTTGTGCTACCGCTCCGATAATGGTATTCCCCTTTAAAGTTCACCGGATAACTGCTAGAATTAACGCATATTTCAATGTAATCTTTTCCATCTTGTGTCAACAGATTTACATCTGCAATGATTCCAAGGATATCTCTGACTTTATTTGGAATATCTTCTAACAGCTTTTTACTGTCTTTGACTCCAATTACTGCTCCATAATCATCTGTTCCAATATATATCCTGCCGCCCTGCGCGTTGGCAAAACCACAGATCCATTTTAAATATTCATCTCGCCAGGATTCTTTCCATTCTATGTTCTGACTTTCGGCCATACCAGACTCCTCCTGAATCTTAAATCCTGTTTTCCAGCTAAAACAATAGCCATATATAATTTCCTATTTTTATCTCATGTGATTTATATTGAATTTTACCACATCTTATTAATTTCCTCAATTTAATAATTCAGGTTCCTAATTAAACAAAACTTCTTCTCTATATAGGTATACTCTCCCTCACACAAAGCGCTCCATAAGCTATAATGTAACCTGACTTTTACAATTTTTCATGAAAATATGTCACAAATTTATGATAACACATTCTTTGGTATTTATCATCAAGAAGATGTTATGTAATTTGAACTTTTTTGACTTTTGTTCAATCAAATTGATAACAAACAGATAATAATTTCGAACATTTTAACCTGCAAGCGAAAATATTCGATATTTTAAATGAACTATCCGACTTAAAAGAATAGAAATACGGCGGCAAGAGATATCGCGTTTCCAAGAATGTGCGAAACGGTACTGATAACACAATTACCCGATTTGTGATAAATCAACGAGAAAATCAAACTATCAATGAATACCGCGGCAACATCATAAACTACAAGCCCGGCGTTTCCGGCGGCAATATGTCCTGCCGCAAAAATAGCCGATGAAACAAACGCGCAGAGCCAAAATGGAAATATTTTCATACCTTTCCCAAGGAAAAAGCCTCTATATGCAATTTCTTCGCCAAATGCCGCAATGATAACCTGACCTGCCAGCAGTACTGTTTTGTCAAAAGACAGGACAGCGCTCGTCCGCCCCATTACATGGGCAACAAAATCTCCGCCAAAAATCAGATTTCCTGTAATAAGCGTTATAATACCACTCACACTCGGCAGCAACACCCAAAGAATCACACCCGGCTTTTTGATATCCCCCGCAATAGTATGAAAGCGCAAACCCGATTCGGAATCTTGTGTTTTGGCGGCAGCTTCCGTAATGAAGAAAAACGCTATCCCAACAAGCACGGAATATCCTGCTATATTCGAGGAGGGCGTCACTTTTGTTACCGTCAACAGTATCATTACAATGATACCTGTGAGCGTGATAACAGTACTCCTTTTGCCATCTCCTATAATTTGTTGATTTTTCATTTCGTTTCCTCCTGCATACCTGCCTCAAATAACCCGTTTTTCCAAATAAACGGCCACGCCATCCTCCTCATTTGAAAGTGTAATATCATCAGCAATGTCTTTGACCTCCTGCACCGCATTTCCCATCGCCACACCAACTCCGCATATCTTTAACATACCGATATCCGCATAATCATCTCCAAAAGCAACGATTTCCGATACGTCCCCGTGACACGCTTCACATACTGCTAATATTGCCTTTTCCTTTGTAATCCCGCTTTTCGTAAACTTATACCAATCGCCATCCGAAAAATGCTGACTGTCAAGTTCTGAAAAATGTTCGCATAATTTTTGCGCCAGGCCGGGCTTAGCTATTTCAACGCATATTTTCAAAGCTTCTTGCTGAAATTCCGTAAAATCCGTATAGATACTGTCTCCCCAGCTTTTATACTGCGCCTTTGGGTCTGTTTTGTAATTCCAATAATGAGCATCTAATGTGTCGACCGTAATTTCACAATCCATACCGCATATTTTTCTTGCCGATTTAATAAAATCTTTTGTTTCCGTTACGGAAAAAGGAGAAGAACAGATAATTTTTTCGTTTACCCGAACCAATGCCCCGCCGCTGGAAATAAGAATATCCGGCTTCACTTCTCTTAAAAATCCCAGACAATTTTGTTCGCTTCTCGATGTTGAAATTCCTATCAGATACCCGTTTTCTTTACATTTGGATAGTGTTTTCAGCGTATATTCGGATAAAGTTTTATCATTTCTTAATAAAGTGCCATCTAAATCAAAAAGTAGTATTTTGAGATTGCCCATTATAATCCTCCACGCATCCAATAGCCCGCAAATTTGGGCGTCAGGCACAAATTTGTCTGTGAAAAATTTATTTTTCACAGTGTGTTCCTCCAAAACCATATTCTATTAAAAATATGTTATAAATTTATGATAACACATCCTTTGGTATTTATCATTAAGAAGATGTAATGTAAGTTTTGATGTTTTTAACGTTTATTCAATTAAATAGATAACAAACTGATAATACTATCGAAATATCAACCTACAGGCGAAAATATTCTCTGTTTTAGGTGAATACAAAATCTCTCATTTCCGGTATAATCGAAATTGAGCAGAGAAGCTTTTCTCCCAACTCACCGCGCGGCCCGTGCGCCACTTTAGTGACATATACTTCCTCTGCACAGGCCTTTGCATAAAAGGACGCGCTTTCCAAACGCTCCCCATCGATTACAGGAGGTTTTACAGATGAATAAAGTATCACTACGCATAGCCGACTTGCGTAAAAAAGCAAAAGTAACACAGCAGGAGCTGGCAGATGATATCGGGGTATCATCTCAGGCCATCAGTAAATGGGAAACCGGCGTCAATATGCCGGATATAACCATTCTTCCGTTACTTGCAGATTATTTCAAAGTGTCAACCGACCAGTTATTGGGTTTAAAACCCCTTGACGGGGAGAGATTTATTCCTGAAAAAACAGCCACAAAAGAATTTTGGAATCAAAAATCGGAATACCTTTTGAGGACTCGAAAGAGTTATTGGAATGATGACTATGTCCGCTTTCTTATTTCACAGGTTTGGAAGATTGATAAACCAATTTCCGTATTGGACTGCGGATGCGGATACGGCTTTTTAGGCTTGTTGCTGCTTCCACATCTTCCCGAAGGAAGCGCCTATACAGGAATTGATTTTGCAGAAGACTTGATTGCAAAAGGAAAAACTCTTTTCGACAGTCAGAAATTTAATGCAGACTTTCTCTGTGAAAATGTTTTTCAATATTCAGCCGAAAATCAGTATGATTTTGTCGTATGTCAGGCAGTTCTCAGACATTTGGACAATCCGGCGGCTTTTATACAAAAGATGATTCGGTTTGCGAAACCGGGCGGGTATGTAGTATGCATTGATACAAACAGGGAATTTGAAAGCTGTGGACTCTATATCGATGGCATGGATTATCAGGCATTATGCAGGCATGAAGGTTTGGAAAAAAAGTGGCGGACCGAACTTGCTTTGCAGGGGCGGGATTATGCAGTGGCCATCAGAACCGCACATATGATGCGCAAACTTGGGCTTGTTGATGTTGATGTAAGAATGAACGATAAGGTAGAATTTGTTACCACACAGTCTGCTGATTATGAAGAAACAAAAAGTGATTTCATCGCATATAACGACTGGACTTTGGCTATTGGCGAAGAAGAGAAGGAAAAGCTGATTCTCCATTTGCTAACCCATGGCTTGTCTCGCAAAGAGGCCGAGGATTATTGTAACCGGAATATTGAAATTGCGGATTTCTTTGCAAACAACCCGACGGCCGGATACACGTTTGTGAGAGGGAAAATGATTTCTTATGGGAAAAAAGCGAATATCTATAAAAATGTTGAATAAGGACAATTTTATCAGTAAAATAGCAATTAAGGACAGGCTCCGGAAATAGCAGACAAAATTTTTGATTGGAAAATTCGTATGGAATACTATGCAGGAATTGTCGCTTGCAAAACAGAAAAGGAATTATTTGAACTGTGGAAACGGAAAAAGCCTATACCGACAACCGCTACTACGATAAATCATGGAAACGTATACTAGTTTTATTATACGGATATCATTTCAGGAAATAAAACTTTGGTAATAGACTATTACCATCCGGCAAATTACTATCCGGCGTTAGTCAATTAGTATGCGGTTGTCAATATTTATCAACAAGCTTTGTTGTCAGAGAAAGAAGGGATATCGGTTTGGGAAAAAATTTACTATTTAAAGACAGTATAACCAAAAAAGAATATAATTTATTGATAAGAGAGTTAATCAATGCCATTGACAAAGGAGAAAATGCATTAAAAACAACTCTTTTTGGTACGATAGAGCCAGAATTATATGCATCGCATGGAACATATAAAGAAGGCGGGCATAACCGCTGTGGCGGATTAAATGGAAAACGTTTTACGGAAAAACGCCTTTGCAAATGTATGTACTATAAAAACGGAAAATATTATAATCCCAAAGATTGTGAGCAGTGTGATTTTCAAGACAGATTTGCTATAATAGGCGATTACCAGATAACGGATTATGAAGTTCCGGCCTATTTCTATGGGGCGGGAATTGGGGAAATTGACCTGATAATCAGTGATGGAACAATACAATATGCGACAGAATTAAAGCCTTTTCAGGGAAATGATGAAACTCTGCTTCGGATGGTTTCAGAAATTATGACATATACAGCGGGGTATCCGGCAGGGCAATACCAAAAAGCCATAGCTTTTTTTGAAGGTTCAACACAGGCGGACGAATTCGCAAAAGCTTCACCAGAGATGACAGAGCTTTTCCAAAAGGGAAACATTACCGTATTCTGCTTCAAAAAGGTCAATGAAAAGGCGTACAAAATATGCAAATTATAATCCACCGCGGTACACATCAAATAGGCGGTTGTGCCACAGAAATAAGAAATGGCAGCACACGCATACTAATAGATTTCGGCGCTGAATTGCCCGATGCAGATGGCAATGTATCGCCAGACACATTAAAGATTGATGGTCTTAATTATGGGAAAGCAGATTTTGATGGTGTATTTTTAACGCATTATCACGGTGACCATATGGGATTGATTTCATTTGTACCAGAATCCATACCCGTTTTTATGGGAAGCACAGCAGTTAAAATATTAACAGCATTTTCAAACAGGACACAAGATAAGTACAAGTGCACACCCGACAGAATACGGCCCTTGTATGCCTTAAAGCCCATAATGATAGGAAACATGAAAGTCACACCCATTCCTGCTGACCATTCTGCCTATGATGCTTTTATGTATTTAGTGGAAACAGAAGGAAAACGGATACTGCACACCGGTGATTTTCGGCTACATGGTTTTCGTGGGAAAGCCACATCTAAACTGATACACCGTTATGCATCAGACATAGATGTTTTAATTATCGAAGGGACATTGCTTTCAAGGAATAATCATAACATAATGTCAGAATCGGAGTTACAGAAAGAAATTTCAAATGAAATTCTGTCACACAAATATGTATTCGCTCTATGTGCCTCTACAAATATAGATCGGCTTGCATCTTTTTATAATGCCACACCCTACGGCAGATATTTTGTGTGTGATAAATATCAAAAAGAAATACTGGATTCGATAGCAGCAAATTCCAAATCACAATGGTATCAATTTGGCAAAACCCTAACTTATGGAAAAAATCTGGAATTAGAAAAAAGGGGTTTTGTCATGCCAGTCAGGGCAAATAATAAATTTAAGGAAATTATGTCACAATATCCTGATTCATTTTTAATATATTCAATATGGAAAGGCTACTTAGACGGACGTTCCCATGCACTCTCCGAATTTATTGCCCCATTTAAAAAATCCGGCAACATACGTTATCTGCATTCCAGCGGTCATGTGACAGCAACTGACACACAGGCATTCTGCAATCTTGTAAATCCTAAAATTGGTGTAATTCCAATTCATACGGAAAATGGAAATAATTTTGAAAAATTGAATTTGAAGTGCCCAATGCTGCGTCTGAACGATGGTGAAGTTTTCTCTTTATAACTCAAATATACAGGAAAGGCAAAGCGGATTTACCTGTCACAGGAAAAAATGCTTATAAGGAACCGTATTAACCACCGGATGGTTGATTCCGTGAAACTGGCAGCCGTCCTCCCCGTAGCAGGTGCCGTGGTCAGAGCAGCAAATCACGAAAGCGCCGCCCCGTTTTTCCTTCCACTCATCAAACAGCCGTCCCAATTCCTTATCCACATACCGAAGAGCCGCTCCATGGCTTTTGGGGCTGTCATGAACCGCTCCCTCCAGATAAAAATTGTTGGGATAATGAATGGCGTCCACGTTTAAATACAGAAATAGCTTCTTTGAAAGCTCCCCGGAAGATATCTTTTTCAATATAAAATCCACCTGATTTTTAGTGCTCTCCTTCACCGGACAGCCAAAAGAGGGATTCCAAAAGCTTTTTTGAAAATAGGAAGGGAAAACTCTGCCTAAATCCGAACGCTTATCAAAAAAGGATACTCCCCCTACGCACCAGGTTTCGTAACCGTCCTTTTCAAGTCCCTCCATAATAGTGCTTCCCGAAAAACCGTAAGCGCCCTCAGGCGTCTTTCTCCCAAGCCCGATTGATTTGGGGAAAAATAACATATCCCTGTCCGCTATGCTTTTGGCGTCAAAGCTGCATGGAAGGAAGCCTGCAAACATGGCATGGTGGGAAGGATAGGTAAAATTGCCCGGCGCCTGACGCTTATCCCATTTGCCATACCGGTTTAAAACAGGCGTTCCTCCCTCCTCCTGCTCTTTCTCCGCCACATCATAGCGCAGGGTATCCAGGCAAATAAACAAAATATCCAAATGGCCAACCACTTTATTCATGTCTACAGACATATCTGCAGGCATATCCACAGTCATGTCCATAGCCATGCCCGCAGCCATGGCTGTAGGCATAGCCGTGGACACGCCTGCGGACAGTTTCTTACGCTTCCCGGAAGTAAGTAAATGTATGGGAACCTCGCTTGACACATTTTCTTTGGGTAAGCTCTCTCCCAGATCCTGACTGTTTTTCATTTCCTCACTCATATTTCATCCCCCATTTTTATCCATACAGCCAATTTGCCATAATTTCCGCCTGATGACGATAAATCACATTTTCGTGATAAATATCCTGATAAATCAAATCGCCCTGTCCGTTCATTTCTATAATTCTGGGATTCAGGCTTCCTTTTTCCAGTAAAATGTCGATTCCGGCGCACCTTAACCCTTCAAAGCAGGCCATAGCCTCCTGACAGACAGATATCATATTGCACACGACAGATTCCGGAAGCCGTAAATCCTCTATCTGCAAGGGACGATTGTTTAAATGCAGGTTGGTAATCGGCCCTTTGGAAAGTCTTGCCAGCAAAAAATCCATTTTTCCTTCCTGCATCACAGCTCTCAAATCGTAAGAAAATCCCTGATATTCCGCCTTGGCATACCACCGTTCCAAAATACAGTCAAGCTCCAAAATCCCATCCAAAAGAGGAAAAATATCCTCAGGCTTTGAAAAATGCCTGAGCCGTTTGGTATTGACAAGACCGCCCCCCGGACAAAGAGCCGCACAGGTGTAAAGGGCCATCCTCCCTGTAGAAGGCTGATAACGAAAAGCCGATACCCCCGCCGCGCCGGAACCTTTTACCGGCTTTATGAAAATCTGATAAATCTCTTTGGTCTTCATCATTTCCAAAAGCCTGTCTGAGGAAAGCTCTGTCTCTCTTCGTTTTTGCCTCATCTTATTTCTTTGCGAAATTCCTGTTTCCGCTTTCAGCAGCTCATCCGTCTGCAGATATATTTTCTCCGCTGAGAGTTCCGTTTCTGTCTGTAACTGTTCTGTCACGGGAAGGCCCGCCTCCGCCAGCTTTTTTTTACAAAACCGCTTATCAAGTAAACGGGCTATGACATCCGGGTGATTGAAAAACGCGATTTTCCGCCCTTTTCCCATCCGGCTTAATTCCGCGAGCGTCCTTTCATATTCTCCTGTCAGCTCATTCAATGTTTTCAGGGAACTGCTCTTCCATAAGGGAGGCTCTATCTTTAAAAATATTTCCCCTTCTGTCAGCGCATCTCTCCACTCTTTCCAGTCCGTAAATAGAAGGCCGCTTTCACTGCCAGCCATCTTTTTGTCAGAAAAGACAGGCAGCCCCGCCTGCACTGCCGCCTGCCTTAAATAACCGGTTCTCTTAGTTTCCGGATTCCCTAAAACTACGATGCGTTTCATTCTGTGAGCATGGCGTATCTGTATATTTCGCCATCATATGCATCTTCTTCGTTTCCCTCGGAGACGTCCACTTCCATAGGAAGGTTTTTCAGTTTATCCGCCATTTCATTTGACAGATAATGATAATGTATATCCAGTTTCTTTATATTAGGCCAATCCGCCATTTTTTCCAGAAGAAGCTCTCCGCCTTTATCGGTAAGCGTGCCAAGGGACAGATCAAGAACGTTGATTTGCCCCATATACTTGCTTCCAAGCACAATTTCGGTCAACTCATCCTGTATTTCGCTGTCCACAATTCCCAGATAGTCAAGCTTCGGAAAATCTGATTTTTCCAAAAGCTCCTTCACCGTATCCCCATTGCCGTCAAATCCATAATCTTCAATCCCAATATACAGCAGCAGCTTTTTCAGATTGGGGAGTTTGGCGTTTTGGATGGATTTCATCACGGATTTGGGAAGTCCGCCGCATATAATCGTCAAAGACTCCAAATTTTCATGACAAATTTCTCCTAGTTCCAGATCAGTACTGCCTTTAATGGTCAGTTCCTTAAGCTGTGGCACTGCTGCCCACAGCGCGCTGTAATCTCCCTGCATAATCCACGATACTTCGCATTCTTCGAAATCCATATCTCCGAAAAACAGCTTTTCAATATGAGAAAAACTGCCCGCCTCTGCCACGATTCCGTCTATAACCTCCTGACAGCTCTCCTCCCACGGATTTCCCCAGCATCCGATTGCCAGCTCTGTCAAATCAGGGAAATCCTTATCTGCAAGAATATCCCCAACCACCTCTTTCGGTCCCTTGCCCTGCTCCTCATACTGCTCATAACTATAAGCATAAGTTTTTGATTTTTTCCGTCCCACGACTATAACCCCTCCTTTTCATTCCTATTACTCTTGCATACAATAGGCAAAGCCTATTATCATGTATCGCAAGCTTTGCTTGTGGTACTGCACCAATATATTCCCTAATGCCCTACGGGCTCTTCCTCCCAGCTTAAGATAGTTCCGCTATTACCGTCAATTTCAAATTCGTACTCCATCCCATTATAAATAATTTTCCCCTCATATTCCAGACGGCCATCATCATAATCCGTCTCAAACTCCCATACATCGCCCTCTCCGGCCCCCGGAACCTTCAAAAGCGCCAGTTCCTTTGCTTTTTCCGCCGTAATACCACTGCCGGAATCTACAGGATTCGAAACCGTATGATGCTCCGCGTCATAATCGTAGCCAATGATATCCCCCGTATATGCGTCAATTTCATAGTCATATTCCTTATGATCCTGGGTGTAAAATTCCACCTCATATATCTGACGGCCATCGTCATAATCCAGCTTGCTTTTTACAAATGTCGCCTGCTCTGGGCTCAAACCTGCATGCTCCAAAGCCTTTGACTTGGCGTCGTCTATGGTAATCATCCCATCTGACGGCTGATTTGCCGCAGGATTGGTGCCCGCATCAACTGCCGGGGCAGTGCTTCCGTCGGAAGAAGTTTCGTTTGTATTTGCTTTACCGCTGTCCGAAGTTTCCTTATTATCCTGCTCTTTGCTGTCGGAGGCTTCCGAAACGTTCTGCCCGCCGACGCCGGAAACTTCTTTACTGTCAGATTCGCCGGCGCTTTCGTTTGCTTCCTCCCTATCATTTTGGTCAGAAGCGGAATCTGTCTGCTCAGAGCCTTGCGTGGTGTCATTCTGTTTTTGAACACATCCGCCCAGCATCAGTATAAAAGACAACACACAAAAAAGGCAAAGATATTTTTTTACATCCTGATGTTTCATAAGTTCATTTTCCTCCTTTTCCGGTTTTTGCGTTCTCTGCGCTGTTTTTGCAGCTTTCCGGCTTTCTTGAACTTTTTAAAATTTGATTATACAATTACTTTCTTCCTTTTCACTTTCTAATTTTAAAAGCTTCCAGCGCCTGCTCTCTCGTCAACGCGCCAGCATTATAGAGTGTAAAAGTGGTGTAAACATCATCATTTGCAACAGGCCCATAAATAAAAATCCAAAACAAAATCCAGAAATCTATTCCGGCGAATTAACCGCGGCTTGGATTCTGCTATATTGCTTCCATGATATAAAACCATATATTAACCCCCCATTCTTTTACCGTTCAAAAGAATGGGTCCAGTCTGTTTTTAACAGAAAGATGGAAAATATCACGGTCGTCACAGACCAGGTGATGGGATAGGCGCAGGCGATCATCCTAAATTCCGGTATGATTTTCAGCGCCACTGTGACGTAAATAATACGTAGGGCGCACCAGGATAAGAGCATCCCTATCATGGGCACCACCGATTTTCCACAGCCCCGGATTACCCCCGCCGCGCAGTGGGAGAAGGACAGGATACAGAAAAACAGCGATACCGTTCTGGCATGGATTTTTCCAAAAGCAATCGCCTCCGGCGCATTTACAAATATTCTAAGGAGCGGAGAAATGCCGAAGAATATCACCAAACCAATCAGCTCCGCAATGATCACGCCTGAGGCGATGCCAAACAGGGCGCCCTTTTTTGCCCGATCGTATTTTCTTGCTCCAAGATTCTGGCTGATAAAGGTGGGCAGCGCCATAGACATACTCATAATCGGCAAAAATACTATCCCTTCAATGCGGGAATAAGCTCCGATTCCTGACATGGCATATTCCCCAAAGGAATTGATGTTGGACTGTATCACGATATTTCCAATGCTGATAACCGAATTTTGAACGCCTGTGGGAATACCCTGGCTTATCACTTCCCTGATAATATCCGGGTGGATTCGAAGCTTCTTAAAGTCCAGTTTTGCCCTGTCTTTTCCCCTGCACATTCTGAAAACACACAGCGCAACGCTGATCCCCTGCGACAGTACGGTTGCAGCGGCCGCCCCTGTCACTCCCGTGTGGAACCCTGCCACCAGAATCATATCCAGGATCATATTGATGATAGAAGAAAAGATCAAATAGTACAGAGGATGTCTGCTGTCTCCAACGGCCTGCATAATGGACATGCAGATATTGTACATGATTACCGTTGAAACTCCTCCAAAATAAATACGGAAATAGGCAAGGGACTGCGGCAGCACATTATCCGGCGTTCCCATCCACCTTAAAATAGTGGGCACTAAAAGAACGCCTACTATGGTAGAGACAATGGAAGCCAAAATGCCAAACAAAAAATTGGTATGGATTGCGTACTCCACATGCTCCTCGTCCTTTGCGCCAAAATACTTGGAAATCACCACGCCGCCGCCAACGGCAATCCCATTAAAAAATCCTACAATCAAAAAAATCAGATTTCCTGCGGAGCTGACCGCTGCAAAAGATGCATTGTCCGCATAGTTTCCAATCACCCATGCGTCCACCATATTATAAAACTGCTGTAACAGCTGTCCCCAGAAAATCGGCACCGCAAAGGCCAAAATCCCCTTTGCCACAGACCCTTCCGTCAGGTTTACCACATCTTTTGATTTCTGCTTTGCAATCTCCACCTCTCCATTCCTCCACGTTTATTTTTACCGTGTCTCGTTCAGATAAAGCTGTACCCTGTTCTGCACAACCGAAGCCACATCCTCCATGCTCTTTTGCCCGCTGAAATAGCCGGACGCTTCCTCCAAAATGATATTTAACACTTCCGCATCCATCTGCTCCGCATTTTTGGTCGTATCTATCATTTCTCTTACCCGGTCGGTCTGCTCTTTGGTAGCCGCATAAACCTGTACGGAAAACTCTTCGCCTCCCATGCTGCTGCCCCATGTCATTTTGGGCATTTCCGTCTGATTGCCGTTCTCATCCTTTGTATATTCCGGCTCCATATCCTTCTCAAACTGTTTTTTAAGGGCGGATTTTAGTATAGGGAAACCGCCGTTAGGGGAACCCACATTTTCCTGTCTCTCCTTTGTCACGTTAAAGCGGATAAATTCCCAAACCCCGTCTTTGTTTTCAGAGCCGGAGCCCATCGCCACAGTAGTTCCGTTAGACCGGAAGGACAAACCGCTCTCCCCAAAGGTAGGATAGCCAATCAGATTTACCGGCCCTCCGAACATGAACTCATACATCTGATATTGGGAAACGGAAGTAATGTATCCATTGTAAAGCAATGTCTTTCCGCTTCTCAAATCGTCCAAAGTGGTGTCGTCGCTTGCTTCGTCGGCAAAACCGTTGGCAAAGGTAAGGATTTTCCGGAATTCCTCCCCTGTAAAATTACATTCGCCGGTTTCCTTATTGATAAATAAATCCTGATTCATGGTACACATCAGACGCAGAATACCTGACTTATCCGTATCCGGCAAAAGCTTCGCACCGTTACCTGCGGACGCCATCAGCGCCATGACGTCCTCCACCGTCCAGGTTCTTGCATCCCCTATTTCGGAAACCTTTCCAACCAGGGCTTCCACGCCGTAATAAGGCATGATCGCATACAGTTTTCCGTCTCTCTCATAAGCCTTTAACGCGCTTTCCACATAGTCTTCCCTGTTTATGATATCATCCCCCTCAAGGTAAGGGGTAAGATCCTCAACCGCGCCCACGGAAATCAACGTTTCCAAGGACATGGGACAATAACTTAAGTCTATGATATCCGGGAATTGTCCGCTTTCCAGTTCCTTTTGAAAAAGATCGGCCTTTTCGCTGTAGTCCATGGAAGCGTCCCCATACTCTTTTATCATAATGCGGTACTTCTCGCTTTGCCTGTTAAACGCTGTAATGTCCCTCTCCGCAAAAAAGGAAGGATAATAAGTTCCATAAGTAAGAATGGTTTTTTCTTCTACCTCCGATTTTGGTTTTTGGGTCAGAACCACCAGCTCCGTGCCCCCTTCCGGGCTCATATAGTCGGTGGTCAGCGCCGCAATTCTCCCATCCGCAAGAAAAGCAACGGAAGTAAGATTGGTGGAGTTAACGTCATAATCCGTCCAGCGCAGAATTTCCTCCGGCTTTTCATCGGACAGATTGCAGGATAAAAGGACGCCTTCTTCCGTGTACAGCAAGTCCGTGTCCGTTCCGCCCTGATAGGTTCCATAACCAAATGGGATGGAGCTGTCTACCGGTTTTAATCCGCTCTCTCCCGGAATAACCTCATTTAAAAGAAAACCCCGGACGTCGTCAAAGTAGGCCGCTCCTATTGTCCCGTCCTTCATACGGAAAAAGCAATTAAGGTACTGTCCCGGATTTACCTGACTGTACACGCTGCCGTCCGGTTTCAGAACATAGATTTCCCGTCCACCGGAAACATAAAAATTCCCATCCCCGTCCGTCAAAATACCGGAAATATAAAAATCCGGCGCTTTCAAAAAGGTCTCGCTGACATCTATAGAAGACAGCTCTTTCCCTGCCGCATCCAGCTTTTTAATCAATATTTCTTTCGTCTCGGAGCCGCTTTCATCCGTATAACCTGTCACCGAGATGAGCAGATTTCCATCCGCATCCGCATTAAGGCTGGTGATATACTGGTTTTCCCCCAATTCCACAGGCAGCTCCGCGCTCTCCTGACTGTCCATATTCATGGAAACAAGATTTGTCTTCGAATTTTCATATTCCAGATAAAAAATATTCTGATCATTTCCAATCACCGCCGGACCCACTTGTTTCCCGGCTCCTCCTACAGGATGGTATGCCGCCACATAGGTATACTCGTCCCCGCTTACATTCTCAGCATTTTCCAATTCCGCCGGAGTTTCTTCCTTCTGTTTTCCACACCCGCCGAAAATACATGCCAGTGCAAGTGCCGTAATCGTGCACAATACCATTTTCTTTTTCATACTAACCTCCATGTCGCGGCCTTGCCGCGATTCAAATCGAAATGAAGACTTAGAACTTCTCTTCACACTTTCCGACATGCCGCTTTGCGGCACAAACGATACATGAATTATTTCAGAAGAATCGCC
>ERZ777011.1081-NODE-1081-length-33001-cov-3.667243_pt1 | contig 33001 bp, 23 predicted proteins | sample MGYA00374964_ERZ777011 | MGnify/ENA primary metagenome ERZ777011 (study PRJEB29310, sample SAMD00008975) | mouse gut metagenome | study: EMG produced TPA metagenomics assembly of the Metagenome analysis of fecal microbiota from mouse which was promoted...
AAACTGCGTGTTAGCCGCTTCCGGGAAGCGCTGCAGCACCTCACCGCAGTCCCCAAACTGCGTCAGATCCAGCACCGCATTTCGTATGCCGTAGTTCACCGGCGTATCATTGCCGGTATAAAGCACCGCCCCTGCCACACCGTTGGTATTTGCCACCTGGATGGCCACATCGGGCCCTTCTCCCACCAGGGTAGCCTTCAACAGGGTGTTCATATCCACCAGCTGTACGTTGACGCTGATGCCGGTCCGGCTGGTAAAGCTGTCGTCGATCAGCGCCTTGATGACATTTGCCTGATCACGGCCCGACCCCACCCACAGGGTCAATGCCGCATTCTCCCTGTCCTTACCGCCTTCATCCACGCTGCCGATATTGTTGTAATCGATGATAAAGGAATAGTACAGGCGCTGGATCTCGTATCCCGCCCGGCTGAAAAATCCTGTCTTGTCATACTTGATCTTCACATCCGGAGAATAAATATTGATACGGTCAATCTGCAGGGGCTGGCTGATTACGCTGGTAATCCATGTGCCCAGCGCACGGACGTTTATCTTATAGGCGCCGATGACCCTGACGAAATATTCCCCGTCTTTGATCAAATCATCCAGCTGGTCCCGCATGGTCAGAAGCGAAGCCTTCTTATCCGTGTTGCTGCCTGCCACTGCTTCCAGCTTTTCCAGGGCTTCATTCAAGGTGTTCCTGGCTTCCACCAGTTCGTCGTGAAGGCCGGGCAGGGTAGCCTCCAGCTGATAGCTTCTGTAAGTATCGGGATCCACACCGGTCACCTTGATTACCTGACGGTAGATGCTGTTGAGCTGCTGTACGGCTTCTTCCACCAGTCCCACAATCTCGGAAAATTCACCCAGCACCACTTCCATCCGCAGGACATGATGTCCCTCCTCCAGATAGAAACGGTAAGGCTCGCCGTTCTCGTCCTCCAGCCGGTCCTCCCGCCAGTTCTGGCCGTATTTGAAAGCATAATCATTCATTTCCTCAAAGGGCACCTCCCCGTCAATGGTAATCCGGCGGGATACATGAATGCCTCTGGAAAAATTCTGTTTGTCATAGAAGGAAATACAATAATAGCCGCTCTTTAAAATGTCAAACTCCCATTCGATCCACTGTCCCACAAGCCGCCAGGAGTTACCGCCGATGGAATTGTTCAGAAGGGCACTGGCACTGGCAGGCGAAACCGAGGGCGACGACTGATCCTGCTGGGGATACAGCATCTGGGAAGACGTCTTGGTGGCGTACTCTCCCTCCAGGAAAATATGGGTGCCTGTAGAGTCCACGGCTCCTTCCGCATCCCACTGTGACTTTACCTCGGCATAGGACCTGGCCTCCTGCGCATTGCTCAGGATCAGCCTGTTAATCAGCATGGGCTCCCGCTGGGAAATGATGCTGATCGTATGCTTCCCTGCCTCCAGATAAACGGAAAGAGGTTCCGTAACATAACCGTCGCTGTCGTACAAATACCTGGTCTGCCATTCCGGCACTTCCACGGTCCGGGGCTTCACGTCATTACCCTGGTTATCCTTTTCCCAGTTCATAACCGTAATGCCGTTTTTGTCCACCCGGGTGTCCTCCACATAATTGGTCCACACTCTGGGGAAGGTCACAAGCGCCATCTCCTCAAAGGGCAGCCCGCCGTCCACAAACACGCTCCTCTCAATGTCCGAGTTCTTGCCCGGGGTCGGATAATAAACCACCGAGAGATTGTACATGCCGCTCTCCGGCACATCTGCCTCCAGCTCGATCAGGGAGTCCTCTCCCGTGAGCACACTGTCTCCCGCCATGCCCTCATACTCCGAATAGATCTCCGGCACCGCAGGGGCATCACTCTCCTCATATCTGACAAAGCCCGCTGCCGGGATCTCCACCACGCTGTTCGGATAAGGCGCATCCCCATGGGCTGCCTTGTACTCCCGGTAAGAAGGAATGGTGTCATCCACATTATAGGTGCTGACCAACTCGTCAAAATCGTCCATGGAGCGGTCTGTCTTCGCCTGGGATTCCATCCCCGCGGCAGGAAGTATGGTAAATACCATTGCCGCAAGAAGGACAGCCGCCGTTGCCTTTTTCAAAATTTCAGCTTGCTTCATTGTTTTCCCCTTTTCCGCATAGATTATCGTTCTTTGTCAAACCATTGTTCCTCTCCCGGCTCCGCCTCCGGCGTATAGGCCTGCAGCGCTCTTTCCGTCAGAAAGGTCTGCGCCAGACACCACAGCCCCGGCACAAAAAGGATACAGGGAACCGGAAGGACATAAACCATAAGCAGGACCACCGCCGCCAGGCCGGCAATGCTCAGGACCGTAAACGGCAGGAAGCGGATACTCATGATAAAGCTGAGCTTCAAAATCTCCTTCAGTCCCATCTCAAATCTGGAAAGCACCGGAAATATGTAAACCAATACGCAGCAGCTGACTATGAGGAACGCATCATACAGCCCCGCCCCCGGCGACAGCTTCCACTGCCCTGTCCTGGCATAATACCTGCCAAAGTACAGCAGCCCCAGCCAGACGGCACTCACCAGGGTAAGCAGGATCCCCTTCCCCAGCGTCCGCTTCATGGAGGCCAGGAATTCCCTCACCGGATACCCCCTCTCCCTGCGAATGCTCTTCATGGTAGCGTAATACAGAGAGGAAAAAGCCGGTCCCACGGTAACCACCGGCAGGCAGCACAGCAGGAATGCCATATTTAAAAGGATGATCTCCCCCGCCTTATTCAGGAAGCCTATTATCCTCCCGTCATAAGCAAGCATCCCTCCCGGTCTTTTATTTTTTGCCGTCTTCTTCATAGCCCGTTCCATGATTCTTTCCATACTCCTGATTATATTCTTTTTGCTTTTTCTTCAAAAAGCAGTTTGGGTATTTTTGATCCGGGAGGCCTATTTTCGAATGGGATAGGTCTTCAGATCCGGAAGCTCATCCAGGGTAATCACCGCCTCATGCTCATAGAAGCGTTTCAGGGCCTCGGCCTCCGTGTACTTCTCGCTGTAAGCAAAGATGGAAGTATCCTTAGCCACAAATTCGCCGCTCCAGGTACACCAGAAGCCCCACATGGCGCCGTCCCTCACCGCCAGCTCAGGATCGAACACACAGCCGTTCTCGGAAAGCACTACCATCTTACCCGCATCCGTGTAATTCACAGCCTCCAGATACTTGTTAATCTGGGAAGTGTAAACCCGCTCGCCGGGATAAATATCCTCGCCGATGATGTCAACGTATTCGTCTCCCGGATACCAATCCTTATTCTGGCCGTTCCACACCCAGATCAGATTGTTCAGCCCGTATTCATTGGTCAGCTTGTCGTAAAGCAGCCTGTAAAGCTGTATGTAAGGCTCCGCCCCGGCAGCTCCCCACCAGAACCAGCCGCCGCTTGCCTCATGGAGGGGCCTCCAGAGAATGGGGACTCCCGCCTCCTGTAAAATCAGAAGCTGTGCGGCAATGGCATCGATGTCCGCCATCAGCAGCTCATAGCCCTCCTCATCCTGCCCGCCCATGACCTTTGCCAGGTCCAGATCGGTATATTCCGTGTAAAAACCGCTGTACCAGTTGCCGGTCAGATATTTGGAGGGAGCGTTCCAGTGCCAGCAGAAGGTAACGATGCCGCCCTGCTCCCAGCACTGGATGGCCAGGTCAGTGGAACGCCCCTTGCTCCCGTGCTCCACAAAGGAGGGTGTGTACTCCATAAAGTCCAGCCCCAGCACCGCCGGCGTCTTGCCGGTAACCTCCTGGACAACGTGCATCTCCCTGCCCCTGATCCCGGTATCGCAGTACTGCCCGGAAAGGATGCCGGTGCCGTAATTGTCTGCAAGGTAACTCATCAGCCTCCGGGTATTCTCCGTGGCGTTTTCGTTTACAAGGGCCGCGGAGACCTGATAGGTCGATGCCGGTATCGGCCTGGAAACCGCTACTTTCAGATAATCCAAATCAATCCACCCCCAGAACTTGGAAACCGCCACCTCGTGTCCCCCTGCCGTCAGGTAGACCCTGTTAATCCCCGACTCCGTAAAGGCCTTCTCCTCCGTCACCAGGTTCCCCACGGCTTCTCCGTCCACACTAACGTAATTTTCCTTATGGTCACTGGACGAGCTGCCAAACAACAGGTCATAAAAACCGTCCTCGGGAATCTCTACCGTGAAAATGCAGGCATCTCCGTCGTTCTGAAAACCGGTGGCATATCCGCCCCCGCTGCATTCCGGCCTTCCCGTCTCCCCATGTGCGCCTCCGGTAAAGGAAGCTTCCTCCGCTTCATAGGTGGCAATAATCTCCGGATTCTCTGTTCCGTCTGTGCCCGGCTTATCCTTCCCTTCCCCGCCGCAGCCCGTAAGCTGGCTGCCGGATATGGCCAGTATCATCAGATAAACCGCTGTTTTTTCCCATTTTCCCATAACGGTGCTCCCTGTATATTCCTGCATTTTTAACTAAATTTAATTTTTCTTAACTTGCTGTTAATCAAATTATAAATCCATTATCAAATTAATTCAATCTATTTCTTTATTCTATTCGTCGATTTTACCATATTGCCAATTTTCTTTTTTTTTTTTTGTGCAAAATAACAAAGTACTGATTTTTCATTTTGAAAAATCAGTACTTTAGTCTCGTTAAAATTAATTTATTTTTCACCGGTTGTTAAGTCCGGCAACCCCCTTTACACTTTCCTTAATCACCAGACGTCCCTGCACTACATGGGTCCCGTGCTTGCAGGGCTGTCCCTCCATCCGCTTTACCAGGACCTGCACTGCCTGGGCTGCCATCTCCGCCTGATCCACCTCATAGGTGGTAATCCCCACATTACACACTCCCGGATAAATATAATTATCGAAACCTACCACGGAAATATCCTCCGGCACCCGATAACCGTTCTCCTGCAGCTTGTGGATCAGCCTTCCTGCCGTCAGGTCACAATTGCAGAAGAAAGCCGTAGGCATTTCCTCCGGCAGCCGCATCAGCTCTTCCTGGATCGTCCCGCTGGACACATTCCTGTCATCCAGCTGCCAGTCATCCCGCAGCGGAATGCCATGCTCCATCAGCGCCTTGGCGTATCCAAAGTACCGGTCCGTAATGGAGCTGGTGGCAAGCAGTGTTCCCACATAAGCAATTCCGGTATGTCCCTGGTCCAGAAGATAGTTGACCAGATGATACGCCCCGTAATAGCCGTCGGAAATCACCGCATCCGTTATCGGCGCATCATCCGTAAAATCCACATAGACCACGGGAACCGTTTTGTTATCCCGCAGCAGCTTCAGATACGTGCCGGGCATCCTGCCGATGACAATGATGCCATGAACCTTCTGATCCCTTATCACCTTGGGCATCTCCATCTGTTCCTCCATGCGTGCGCTCACCACCTCCATCATGGCAAAGCATTCGCAGTTCAATGCGCAGATGGATATATGCTGATAGATATTCCAGTAAAAGGACTCATATTTATCCAGATATTCCTCCTCAATCAGCACACCGATATTATAACTCCGGGTCCTCGCCGGATCCCTCTTCGTTGTGGACGGCGGCCTGTAGCCCATTTCATCTGCCAGCTTCCTGATCTTTGCCCGCATCTCCTCGCTGACGCCCTTCTGCCCGGAAAGTGCCTTGGAGACGGTAACCGTACTGACTCCCACCTTTTCCGCAATATCCGCAAGTTTTACCGCTTTCGCCATAGGCTATTCCCCCTCTGCCGTAAGATGAATCAGCTTCGACTGAAAATCCCCCCACATTTCCTGCACAGGAATCCCCGCGTTCATCAAAGTATCTCCACTGTACCATTTGCCGCTTTCCTCGTCCCTGTACCTCATTGACGCGTCCAGCCCCGCCAGTTTAATGATTCTGCTGTGATAGTTCGGACGTCGCAGCACCTGTACAAAAGTAAACAAGGCTTCCCGCTTATCTTTAGCTACAACGCCATAGCAATCAAAAAAGTGATTGCTGCGGTAAGAGGCAATGCGATAGTAATCCCCACGCCTCACCAGGTCATTGTACTTATGATAGAGCGCCACCTGCTCCGGAATCCGGGCCCTGTCCGCCTCAGGAATCTTCGTAATATCCAGCTCATAGCCAAAGGTTCCGGCCAGGGCCACATTGCCCCTGGTGGAGAAAGGAGTATTCCTGCCCACCGTATGGTTGGGGCAGTCCGACACATGGGCTCCCATGGTGGAAAGGGGATAGATCAGCGCCGTGCCCTCCTGTATGGCAAGACGCTCAATGGCATCTGTATCGTCAGAGCACCAGATCTGCGGGCTGAAATAAAGCATACCGGGATCAAACCTGGCACCGCCGCCGGAACAATTCTCCAGAAGCAGCTCCGGAAATTCCCGGGTAATCCGCTCCTGCAGCTCATAGACCGCAAGCACATAGCGGTGGCTGAGCTCTCCCTGGTTTTCCCTGCCCAGGTACAGGCTGCCGGGATCGGAAAGCTGCCGGTTCATATCCCATTTTACATACTCTATATTTGCACTGTGAAGCACCTCCGCCACCGAACGGTATACATGCTCCAGCACCTCCCGCCTGGTCAGGTCAAGCACATATTGATTTCTGGAGCGGCAGGGAACCCGGCCGGGAATGGCAATGGCCCAGTCCGGATGGGCACGGTACAGGTCTGAGTCCGGCGAAACCATCTCCGGCTCGAACCAGATGCCGAATTTCAGTCCGATTCTGTTTACCTCGTCCACCAGATATTTCAGACCCCCCTGCAGCTTCTCCTCGTTTACCTGCCAGTCTCCCAGGCTGGAATTGTCATCGTTTCGATGTCCGAACCATCCGTCGTCCATCACAAGCATTTCAATGCCCGCCTTTTTCGCCTCCCTGGCAATGTCCAGAAGCTTATCCGTATTAAAATCAAAGTATGTGGCCTCCCAGTTGTTAATCAGGACGGGCCTCTTCCGGTCCCTGTAAGGACTCCTGATCAGATGGTTCCGATACAGGTCGTGGTACGTCCTGCTCATGCCGCCCAGCCCCTCCGGAGAATAGGTCAGGATTACCTCCGGTGCCTGAAAAGCCTCCCCCGGCTTTAACTGCCAGCAGAAATTTTTAGGATGGATCCCCACCTGCACCCGGAGGCTGTCAAACTGTGTCTTTTCCACCTGGGCAAGGAAATTACCGGAATAGACAAAATGAAATCCATAGACACTGCCCCTCTCCTGATTGGCAGTCCCGGACACCAGCGCCAGGAAAGGGTGCTCCTGATGGGAGGATTCCCCTCTGGCGGAGCCCACGCTGGTCTTTCCATAACCGATTTCCCGCAGATCCATTTGCCGCTCCCTGGCCCAGGAACCATGCAGCGTCAGCAGACGGTACTCCTCCTGGCCCATGTCCAGATCCATGCTGGCAGACATAAGCCTTGTCAGATAAATGTTCTCTCCGGAATGGTTCTTCACGGAAACGCTCCTGGCAATCACATCCACATCCGCAAAGATACTGTAGCGCAGCGTTACCTCCAGCCCCAGCACCTTATCTGCCCCGTCAATCTCCAGCGTCATACACTCCTCTTCCTTACCGAAGGTGGCAGGAAGCCCGGGGAGGCCCGGCTTCCCCTGAAGGATCCGATGCCCCCTGTACGTAAGCTCTACCCCGTTATGTCCCCCCGCATCCAGTACCTCTATGGCGCTTTCCCTGTAATCCCCTGTGTTGCAGCCGGGAAACTCCATGAGAAAAGTATCAAAAAAGGAGCTTCTGTCCCGGTTATTTCGGGAAGGAATAAAGGGCGGCTCCTCTGTGCGCATCAAATATCCGGCATCACTGTCACTGATGGTCTTTCCGTAATATACATGGCCGATGAAGCCCTCCTCATCCGCCAGGCCGATCAGGTAACTGGTGTGAAGCGTGTCCAGCTTAAAAATTCCTGCCTGCTCATCATAAATAATATTCATCCCGTTTTCCTCTCCCTTCCTCTTTTCCCACTTCCTTAAGCTTCATTTCTGCCCTTAGAAAATCTTCATTCTCTTCACACTTCCCGTCATGCCGCCAACGGCGGCAGTGCCGTCTTTGACGGCACAAACAATCCGTGAAACCAAAGCGCAAAGGTCACGCAAAGCGCAAAGGTCACGCTTGGAAGAATCGCCAGGCGAACTTGTTCGCCTTGAGATTCTTCGAGGCGAAACTTAGATTTTCTTAGGCGGCGTACTTTGACGCCTTAGAAAATCTTTTCGCCTTTCACACTAATCATATTGGAATTTGTTCTTTTTTGAAATAGCTAAAATCCACAAATTAATTGTAGCAATCTATAAATTTTAACTAATTTTAAGTTATTTTACTCAAAAAAAATCCATGGATGATCTCCCCACTGTTGAGAACATCCATGGACAAACTTAACATTCACGCTTCCTGCTCTTGCAGTTTTTTCTCTTCTTCCGGCTGTTCCTTCTGTACTTCCTCCTCTTCCTCCGGGATTCTGTCCACGTCGTTACGCTCGTCAATCAAATCCTTCACTTCCTCCGCAAGCTCCTGGGACCCTTCGTTGAGCTTGCCCTGTCCGGCCGCTCCCAGGACGGCATCCGCACCCGCCAGCATCATGCCGTCTTTTGTTTCCTGCATCCCCTTTAACGGATGATCCGCTGTATGCTGCAGCCTGATTTCCTTCATATCCTGCCGGAGCTGCAACCCAAAGGACCGGAAGGCTCTGACATTATCATAATTCATTGCCATTCCCTCCTGAAAGTCCGCCATCATCTCTGCAATCTGTTCCTCCGTAAAGGAATCATCCTCCACGGATGCCTTGATTTCCGCACTTCTCTGCAGGACAGCTTCCGTGATGGAATTTGCCGTTTCCATAAACCAGCGTCCGGATGCCTCCAGATGGTCCATTCTCTCCTCCACGTTCCATTCCCGGTTCACGGAGGAGGTCATAAAGTGTACAGCCGAATTCTTAATCACATCCCCGACGGAGGCGACTGCTCCGGAAGCCTCTGTTTTGCCGGCGTCATTTTCTGCCCCGCCGCCTTCCCGCTCTTCCTCCGCCTTTTCCGCTTCCTCCATGGCCTTAAGCAGGGTTACCAGATCCCTGTTGTTTTCGTCGATCTCATCCTGATACCCGGCAGACTGCAGGGCCATTTGTCTGGCTTCCCTCGCCAGCCTCTGGCTCTCCTCCGCCTGGAACTGCTTCTGGTTCTCCAGAGTCGTTTTCAGCTTTTCACGTTCCTCGATGGTCTCATCTATCATGGCCCCGTCATAGATTACCTGTTTCGCGTCAAATTTTGCATAGGAAGTATTATAATCGGTTATCTGCTTTTCGATTTCCTTCAGGCTCTCCCTGTATCCGTTTCTGATTTCCTTAGAAAGCTCCATCTGCTCCTGCTGACGAAGCAGCCTTTTCTCCTCCCTGACACCCTGCGTGCTCCGGGTATCCTTTTCCGCCTGCTGTCGGCTTAAATTCCTTCCCTCCCGGGAAATCGTCACCTTACACTCGGGGCCGAACCTGTTGCCGTCTTCCGCCTGCCCCTGCTTTGCACCCAGTGAAACCTTCCCCTGCATCCCCTGCTCCGGCCCTGTCAGGCCGGCAGCGTTTATGGTAATCCCTCTGATCTGCATATCTTCATCCCTCCATTCCCTTGAATCATGCCTGCAACTCCGTTTGCACGGGATACTCCTTCTGTCAGAATTTTTATACTCTGATTTCCTGATATGCCTGCGCCGCCTGCCGAAGATCCCGGGCTCCGCAAGAATCCACGGTTACGTCCTCCACCCTGATCGACTTCCGGGCAAGCTCATTCATTGCCGCTGTCTCCTCATCCGTGGGTTTTTTCAAGGAAAACTGAATGCCGCCCTGGGCGCGCTTTTGGATTTCCTGATACGTAGCCTCCACTCTTTCCAAAAGCTCTTCTCCCGTAAAGCCGTTCCCCCTGTACATTTCTGTCAGGGCATCTCTCAAATTATTGAATTGCTTCTGCGGAAGATATGACTGGCTGCCCTTTGCAGCCGCCTTCTGAGTACTCCGGGGATTTGTTTCCGTACTTGTTTCCGTATGTCGGCTTAAATTCCTTCCCTCCCGGGAAATCGTCACCTCGCATTCGGGGCCGAATACATTTTTCCTTCCAGCCTGTTCCCCATTGACGCCTGGAAGCCCCACTGTCGGAATCCCCCGCCCTGCCGCCGCCAGATCTGCGGCGTTTACCGTAATTGTTTTGACCTGCATCCTCTACCTCCTTCATTCCTTTGAGTTTCTGCAATTCCTTTTGCGCGGTATAACATGCTCTCTTAATATAGATCGACTGAAGCCGGCCTGAAATTAACTCCGGTCACTCCTTTTCCGCAATCTCCGTCCTGCATTTATAGATACTGTTGGCAGGTATCACCCCCCGCACGGAGGAAGTGGGATAAATATTGGATTTTCTGCCGATTACCGTGCCCGGGTTCAGCACGCTGTTGCAGCCCACCTCCACGTTGTCCCCCAGCATGGCCCCGAACTTTTTCAGGCCTGTCTCAATCCTGATGTTTTCTCCCTTCACCACCACCAGGGTCTTGTCACTCTTCACGTTGGAGGTAATGGAGCCCGCCCCCATGTGGGACTTAAAGCCCAGCACACTGTCTCCCACATAATTATAATGGGGGACCTGGACATTATTAAACAGCACTACATTCTTCAGCTCCGTGGAATTTCCTACCACCGCATGCTTTCCCACAATGGCATTGCCCCGCACAAAGGCACAGTGGCGGATCTCCGCTTCCTCGTCCACGATGAGGGGACCGTTTAAGCAGGCCGTAGGGGCCACCCTGGCACTCCTTGCAATCCAGATGTCCTCCCCCCTTTTTTCATACCTGTCTTCCGGCAGACGGCTGCCAAGCTCCAGAATAAAGTCATGTATCTTCGGCAGTACCTCCCAGGGATAAGTCACATTCCGAAACAGCTCCGCCGCAATTGTTTCCTTTAATTCATACAGATCTGCAACTGTAATTCCACTCATAATTCTGATTCTCCTTTATATAAAATTTTATTTCTTTTTATAGTTCACCGCCGCCGCATCAAACATGCCGAAAAGCTGGCGCTGGTTGTTCAGCCGCTTGACATATTCGGTCCTTCTGCCCACGAAACCCGTCAGCTTATCCATATATTCCTTTGAAGTAATCTCCCCGTCCGCCACCAGGGTAAGGCCCTTTTCCCAGCTGGCTGTCAGGGAGGGATCCAGAAGCGCTTTGATAGAGCCCCGCACCACGTCATAGATCATTTCCCCCATTAAAGTGGGTGTCAGCGCCTGGGTCTTCTTATTCAGGGCCAGGTATTCGATATTCACCAGCTTTTTCAGGATCTCCGCCCGGGTGGCGCTGGTGCCGATCCCACTGCCCTTGATCTGGGCCCGGAGCTCCTCATCCTCGATAAACTGCCCGGCATTTTCCATGGTCAGAATAATGCTGCCCGAGGTATAGCGCTTAGGCGGGGATGTCTCCCCCTCCTTGATTTCGCAGGCCTCCAATACTACACTGTCACCCTTTTTCAAGGCTGTCAAAAGACCGGTAAGCTCCGCATCACATTTAATTTCCGGCTCGCTTTCCCCGTCGGCCCTGTCCCCGGCTTCTCCCGGATTCTCCGGCTTGCTTTTCTTTTCCGCCGCCTTTGCATTACCGTCCTGATCCCCCTTCTCCTCCTTGCGGAAGATATAAGCGACCTTCAGGTATCCCTCCTCCAGCATCACCTTAAAATTAGCAAAGAATTTTTCCCCCTTTACGCTGACGCAGAGGGCAAATTTCCGATATACCGCCGCCGGATAAAAGATACTTAGGAACCGCCGTGTAATCAGCTCATACACCTTTGCGGACAAGGCGGAAAGCCCCCGCAGGTTATTCAGCCCCTGGCCGGTGGGAATAATGGCATAGTGGTCCGTGATCTGCTTATCGTTCACATACCTTGTCTTTGCTATACCCTTGTAGCTTCCCTTTTCCAGAATTTCCCCTGCAAACGAAGAAACCGGCCCGTAATTTTTCAGGCCGCCGATATTCTTATGGATTTCCTTTGCTACGGCAGTGGAGAGAACCCGGGCATCCGTTCGGGGATAGGTCACCATTTTCTTCTCGTACAGCTCCTGCACAATCCCCAGGGTCTGATCCGGGCTGATCTTAAAAAATTTGGAGCAGTCGTTCTGCAGCTCCGCCAGATTATACAGCAGGGGTGGATTTTTATTCTCTTTTTTCCCCTCGATGCTCTCCACCCGGGCCTCCTGCGCGTCCTTTAGAAACGCAATCAGCCCCTCCGCATCCCCCCGCTCCTTGAAGCCGTTTTCCTTGTACAGCTTCGGTGACATATAAAAACGGGAGCCCTCCACGGCCTTCCACTCTGCAGAGAAGCTCCTGCCCTTTAACCCGAAATTCCCCAGCACCCGGTAAAAAGGAGTCTTAACAAAGGAACGGATTTCCCGCTCTCTGTTCACCACGATTCCCAGGACACAGGTCATAACCCTGCCCACGGAAATCACGGCCCGATCCCGCTTCAGATAATCCTTCACGGCCCGGCCGTACTTTAAAGTCAGTGCCCGGGAAAAATTAATTCCCATCAGATAGTCTTCCTTGGCCCTCAGATAGGCCGCATCACTCAAATGGTCATAGGCACTCAGATCCCTGGCCTCCCGGATTCCCCTTAAGATCTCCTCCTCGGTCTGGGAGTCGATCCACACCCGTTTCCGCTCCTTGCCGGTGACCCCGGACATCTGCTCTACAAGCCTGTAGATATATTCCCCTTCCCGTCCCGAGTCGGTACACACATAAATCGTGGTCACATCCGCTCTTTTCATCAGGGAACTGACGATTGTAAACTGCTTTCTGGAGCTTTCGATTACCTCATAGCGGAATACCTCAGGCATAAAAGGAATCGTATCAAAGCTCCACCTTTTATATTTTTCATCATATGCCTCCGGGTAACTCATGGTGACAAGATGACCCACACACCAGGTTACGATAGCCTTCTCGGATTCCAGATAACCGTCCCTGGAGGAGGCACTTATTTTCAGCGCATTTGCGAATTCCCTTGCCACACTGGGCTTCTCCGCAATAAACAAACTTTTTCCCACCAAATATTACTGTCCTTTCCCTTTCCCGAATCCGAGCAGACGCACCTTTGCCTCATCGGCCTTCTTCTGCAGCGCCTCGTCAAAGCCTTTCTCACAGTAAAGCCGGATGTCGTCGCTTTCAATCCTGGCCTTCTTCATGGAAAACAGCAGCCACTCCAGATCGCGGCTTTCCATTGCCCTGGCCCAGACACAGGCGCCTACGCCTATCCGGCCCTCTTCGTCCGAGGCCACAATATCAATTGCCCCCGTTTTTCCCAGCCATTCTCCCACAGTCCGGTACTCCCTGCCCATATGCTCCCTGCAGATCCTCCGATAGGCCTCCTCCACATACAGGTCTAAGGAGTCAGCCACCTTTTTCCTGTAAAAATCTTCCGGCGGAAGCAGTTCAAGAAGGCTTCCGTTGGGAAAGAGATAACGAAAATAAAATTTAACATAAGGATTTGAAATCCTGTAGATTCCCTTCTGGGTATCGGATCTCCCCTCCGTATCATAGGAATAAACCTTTTCCGCCAGATCAAGTTCCATCAGATTCTTCAGATATACGCTGATCTTGGCCCTGGAAAATCCGGTATGTCTATAAATATCGTTCAGTTTATTGCAGTCCCTGGCCATAGCCGTAAGAATGGTATTATATACTCCCGGCTCCCGCAGCTCCTGCTCCAGATACACTTCCATCTCTCCGTACAGACGGCTTTCCCGGGAAAGGAGATTCCTGATAATATTCTGCTCCGCATCCAGTTCCGGATGAAAGCTCATCCAATAACCCGGGAATCCGCCCAGTATCCCGTAGATCCGCATACTGTCTTCCAGCCCGTACTCCGGGAAAAGTCTGCGCAGATCCGTAAAAGCCAGCTCCCGGACCTTGAGGAAACCGCCAATCGCCGCAGCAAGGCTGCCGATTCGTCCCACCAGATGATTTTCCACCCAGCCGGAAGCCGAAGTACAAAGCACCGTCATCACAGGCCTGCTCATGAGCCTGTTCTCCTCAAAGTCAACCAGCTTCTGAAAAAAATCGGAACCGCTCTTCAGCATGTGGTGAAACTCGTCAATGACAAAGACCTGCTTTTCGGTCTCCTTTTCCACCACGGAAGCCGTAAGCAGCTCCCCGTAATCCGGATACTTCCCCGGGGACGCCCCCTGTTCTCTCAGCTCGCTTCCCCACTGGCAGCACTGCTCCCTGTCGGAGCAGGCCCTTGCCCGATAATAACGAGCCTTCTTTCCCCGGCAGAACTCCCGCAGCAGCCTGGTTTTTCCCACTCCCTTGCAGCCATAGACCACCACGATCTGACTTCCCGGCTTATCATAATATTGTTTCAGGAAATTCATTTCCCCGTCACGGCCGACAAACTCCCTCACACTACCCCCCATGATCACGCTCCGCGGAATCTCACAATCGCAAGGCCAACTTGTTGGCCTGTTAAGAATGCCGTACTTTGGGTATTCTCCGGTATGAAATTTAGAACCTCTTCGCGAAATGCCCTCTGGCATGAGCGTAAACTGCCGAAGGCAGTTAGAGGTTCCTCCCACACTATACCGCCGGCGGGCTTTTCGCCAGCACCAGTTCTAACTCCTGAGGGGACAAAGGCTTATTGAACAGGAAGCCCTGGATCACATCACAGCCAATGGCATGCAGATACTGATACTGCTGTTCCTCCTCCACTCCCTCCGCAATGGATTCAAAGCCCAGGGATTTCACCATATTGATAATGGATTCCGTTATCACCCTGGTGGCGGAATCGGTCATCACCGTATCTATAAAGGATTTATCAATCTTCAAGGTATCAATTGGCAGTCTTTTCAAATAGGACAGGGAGGAAAATCCCGTTCCGAAATCATCCAGGGAAATTCTGATCCCGTAGCTCCGCAATACCTTCAGCTTCTCATAAACGGCGCTGAAATCATCAATCAGCACACTCTCCGTAATCTCCAGCTCCACCTCCGCCGGCCTTACGGCATAACGGTTTAATATCCCCACAATGGAATCCACAAAATCCTCCCGCTTGTACTGCAGGGCCGAAATATTAATCGACATGATAAAGGGAAAGCCAAACTGCCTGCGCCAGGCGGAATATTGCCGGATACTCTCTTCTACCACCCATTTCCCTATGGTGATAATGGAGCCGTTCTTTTCCGCCACCGGGATAAAGGTAGCCGGACTTATCATCTTCTCCTCGTCCTTCCAGCGGATCAGCGCCTCCACCCCCCGAAGCCTGCGGTTCCCCGCATAATACTGCGGCTGGTAATACATATGGAAATCATTGTTGAAAACCGCTCTCTTCAGCTTGTTTTCCAGTTCGATGGAATTCAGGAAATTTTCAAGAATGGGGGGGGCAAAATATTGAAGGACATTCTTGCCCTGCTTCTTGCACTTAAACACCACCAGCTCCGCGCAGTTCATCAGCTCCAGTGCAGACTGTGCCGCCTCCGGATACTCTGCCACGCCGGCGCTGACCGTCACGGTTATATCCTGGCCGCTGCTGATATGGAAAGGCTCTCCCACCCGGCGCTGGATCTCCCTGTAAACGGCATCCACGCTTCCCGGGCCGGAAGGATCGTATAGAGCCAGGCAAAACGTGTCACTATGCAGATGACAGGCAACCATATTATCCCCGCAGAGCTCCTTAAGAAAGAACCCAAACTGCTGCACCAGCTCGTCTCCCACCATAATGCCAAGTCCGTCATTTACCTTGCGGAAATCATCTATATCCAGAAGCATAACGCTGACAACGGCATTATTTTCCTTTGCGGTCTTTATGTATTCCGTCAGCAGACGTACAAAGTAATTGCGGTTATACAGCCCGGTCAGACTGTCATAATACGCCATATAGTTCAATTCCTCGTTCTGGATCCTGGCCTTGGTGACATTCAGGATATAGACGACCTTGTTCACCGGCTGCCCGTCATTGTCATAGATCACAAAAGTCCGAAACTGCAGCCAGCCCTTTGTGGCCTTTAGCTGACAATCTGTCTGCGCGCTTGTCTCCCCCTGCTTTTCCAGGAAAAGAACCCTTTTCAGCTCAGGAACATAAGCATCCTCCACAAGATCCAGGATTTTATTAAAATTCCTGGGTTCCCGCACCTTAAAATCAAAAAATCTGTTCCATTGCCCCAACGTGGCAATCTGATCGCTTACAAAGGACTGATAGAGAAATGCACTCTCCGTAACCTCAAAGATCCTGGTGTACATTTTCTCCTTCTCCATCAGTTTATCGTTCATTGCCTTCAACAGGTCCAACTGATAATGCAGCTCGTTCATGTAGTATACTCCCCTGGTATCAATCCGTCAGTTTTTCGATGTAATATACCCCTGTGCCTTCAAAAGCTCTGCACAGAGCACCGCGCCTCCCGCTGCACCTCTCACGGTATTGTGGGATAAACCTACGAACTTATAATCATAGATGGCATCTTCACGCAGTCTGCCGACGCTGACACCCATACCCTTCTCAAACTCTACATCAAGCGCTACCTGGGGCCTGTTGTCTTCTTCAAGATACTGGATAAACTGCTTCGGGGCACTGGGCAGTCCCAGCCTCTGGGGCTCACCCGAAAAGCCGCGGAGCTGTTCAATCAACTGCTCCTTTGTGGGCTTCTTCGCAAAATTTACAAATACTGCCGCAGTATGCCCGTTCAGTACCGGCACACGGATACACTGGCAGGTAATTTTCGGTCCCGCCGCCGGCACGATAACGCCGTTTTCAATGGTTCCCCAGATCCTTAACGGCTCTTTCTCACTCTTCTCCTCTTCCCCGCTGATAAAGGGGATAATATTTCCCACCATCTCCGGCCAGTCCTTAAAGGTCTTTCCGGCCCCGGAAATTGCCTGATAGGTAGCGGCCACCACCTCCGTAGGCTCAAATTCCATCCATGCGGTAAGTACCGGCGCATAACTCTGGATGGAGCAGTTGGGCTTCACGGCCACAAAGCCTCTCTCGGTGCCCAGACGCTTCTTCTGGAATTCGATGACCTTCATGTGGTCCGGATTGATCTCCGGCACCACCATGGGCACATCCGGCGTCCAGCGATGGGCACTGTTGTTGGAGACCACGGGCGTCTCGGTCTTCGCGTAGTCCTCTTCTATCTTTTTGATCTCTTCCTTGGACATATCCACGGCACTGAAGACGAAGTCCACCTGCGAGGCCACCCTTTCCACCTCGTTCACGTTCATTACTACAAGCTTTTTCACGGCCTCAGGCATGGGCGTATCCATCTTCCATCTGTCCCCCACTGCCTCCTCATAGCTCTTTCCCGCAGAACGGGGGCTTGCCGCTATGGTAGTCACCTCGAACCAGGGATGATTCTCCAGCAGGGCAATGAATCTCTGCCCTACCATGCCCGTACCGCCCAAAATACCCACCTTTAATTTTTCACTCATTTCATTTTCCTCCCAATAAAAAAATCTTCATTCCTTTCACACTTTATACCATCCGGGCAATGTCTCCGTTACCTCACAATGGATCTCATATTCCGATGAATCCGGGAACCAGTCCTCTTCTTCCTGCTCCAGATACTCCCTGTTTAAGGCAATCACCCTCTTCATGGCCTCCGCTCCCGGTGCGCCCACGGTAAGGCGTTTCTCCACGCAGGTTTTCAGCGATACCGCATCGTAAATATCTTCTTCAAATTTATCGCAGATCCCCCTCAGCTCTTCCAGGGAAAGGGCATCGATGGAGGTATTTTTATCAATACAGTAAAGCACCAGTCTGCCGATAATGCCATGGGCATCCCGGAAGGGAACTCCCTTATTGACCAGGTAATCCGCCGCGTCCGTAGCATTGGTAAAGCCCGTCATGGCGCTGGCTGCCATCCGTTCCCGGTTATATTTCATGGTGTCCAGCATCCCGGTAAACAGGGCAATACAGTCCTTCACCGTGTCAAAGGCATCAAAGGCGGCCTCCTTGTCCTCCTGCATGTCTTTATTATAAGCCAGGGGAAGGCCCTTCATGGTAGTGAGCAGGCTGATCAGATCCCCGTAGACCCTTCCGGTCTTGCCCCGCACCAGCTCCGCTATGTCAGGGTTCTTCTTCTGGGGCATGATGCTGCTTCCCGTGGAATAAGCATCGTCGATCTCCACAAACCGGTATTCATTGGAATTCCAGATAATGATCTCCTCCGAAAAGCGGCTGAGGTGCATCATTACCGTAGAGAGAGCTGCCAGAAATTCTATCAGATAATCCCGGTCAGAAACGGAATCCATACTGTTCAAGGTCGGCCCGTAAAAGCCCATCAGCTCTGCGGTCAGCTCCCTGTCCAGGGGATAAGTGGTCCCCGCCAGGGCCCCCGCACCCAGGGGACAGTAATTCATGCGTTTAAAAATATCCTTCATGCGCAGACGGTCCCTTTTAAACATTTCAAAATAGGCGCCGAAATGATGGGCAAGGGTGGTGGGCTGGGCTTTCTGCAGATGGGTGAACCCCGGCATGAAAGTATCCGTATTCCCTTCCATGGTATTCAGGATGACCTTTAGCAGCTCCTTCAAAAGCGCATCCACCAGGAGCACCTGCAGCCTGGTATAAAGACGCATGTCAAGGGCCACCTGGTCATTGCGGCTTCTGCCGGTGTGCAGCTTCTTTCCCGTATCCCCGATGCGTTCGGTCAGAACCGCCTCCACAAAGCTGTGAATATCTTCATATTTTTCATCAATGGAAAGCTTTCCGGCCTCCACATCCTTCCGGATACCGTCAAGCCCCGCAACAATATCCTGCATTTCCCCCGTGGTAAGAATCCCCTGCCTTGCCAGCATGATAACATGGGCCGTACTGCCCTCTATATCCTGACGAAACAGGCGTTTATCAAACCGAATGGACGCATTGAAATCATAGACCTGGCTGTCTGTCTCCTTTGTGAAACGCCCGCCCCACAATTGTGCCATCAGTTATCCCTCCAGTACTATTTTAAAGTTAAATTTAATAATACCATAATGTGGTGAATTGTGCAAGCAATAAGTGCTTTCATTCGTTAATGCTTTCATCCGTTAAAGCAGAGCTCAGTTAAAGTGATAAATATAATTTTCCCAGTCTGCCAGATAAAAGCTGCCGTCCTGACTGCGGATTAGCAGCCCCTCCTCCACAAGCTCCTCTATCAGCTCCCCGGTCTCGTCCCCATAGGCATAATTCCATTGGTAGGTGCTTTCACAGTGCGGCGTCTTTTTTCCCATCTGGAAGGCGACCATCTGCATATAAATATGCAGCTTCCTGTTTTCCCGGAAAACGGCATTGCAGGGTATCTCCATCCCGGTCCGTCTGCAGAAATCCACCACCATTTCATGCTGGGCCCTTGCCTCCGCCTGTCCCCATGAGCCCACCACCGTATTGTAACTTTTCACAGGATCCGCAATCTCCGCCAGCCGGGCGGCAAGGGCTTCCGGGGCCGTTCCCTCACCGTATGCCCTTTCCAGCTCCTCAAGGCCGATTCTGAACTCCGCAAAGCTTTTGATCTGCTGCATATGAGGCATCATCATCCGCAGCACCGCATTCAGACTGACAGGAAAAGGCAGGGAGTAGCTTTCCAGCTCCGTATCAATCATCTCCTGCAGTATGGGAATGCCGGCCTCGCACCTGGCCAGAATGTCCCTGGCCGGATAATCGGCGCTCTTTAAAATATAATTATCGTCCGCCCAGGTAAAGGTGGCATGGGTACTGCCTGTCCTTGCATCCTGAATCAAATCCAGCATTTCCCCAAAGGCCTCCGCATATTTTTCTCCCACCGCGGCAACCGACAGCTCCCTCAGCAGCACTTCCTCCGGAATATCGGGGTCGATCAGCATCCTGCCCGCACAATACAGGGAAAAAACATTCAATATATGATACGAATCCATCTCGCTCCAATATGACGGCTTTGCAATCACGTCATAATTGCGGGCCATCTGATACACCGAACGGATATAATCCAGATTGAAATTCATCTGCGCCAGCTGGTCAATTTCCGTTTCGCAGGTCCCCCAGGACCAGGTTCCCAGACGGCAGCCGTAATTCGAGACAGCCGTCCTGAACGCGGTATACTGGGCCTGGGGATTGTCCCGGTATCCCTGTTCATACAGTGTTATATCGCTGCCCAGCTCCCGGATGAAAATATCCTTGTCATAAACATCCACCCAGCAGCTGATGCCGAAATCTATCTCCGGGTTCACCGCCTGGAATTTATCCCGTAACATCCCTGCAAAATAGGCAATCTCCTCCGCGGTAAACAGATTTCCGGGATCATAATAATGTCCGATCAGCCTGTCACAGCAGTCTGCCAGATCGGCGTATATACTGTAATATTTTTCAAAGGTAGCCATAGCTTCCCCGCTGTTAAAGGCAAAATCTCCGTTCGTATGGTAAACTACCGTCTCATCCGCCCAGCCGTAGCCCGAAAATTCGGCGCCCCAGACCCAGAGTGTAAATTTCATATCCAGAGAATGGGCTGCCTCCGCCATGGTCCGGATTTTTTCATGGACCGCCTGCCAGCTGCCCAGCCCCGCCCAGGCCGCACACATATCCGTTACCTGAATCCCCGTGAATCCGCAATGCTTCATCAGCTTTACATACTCATACAGCTGATCCTCCGTATAATACAGGATATTATTCTTCACACTGACTGCATTATCCAGATAAATGCCCCGTGCCCAGTTCACGTTCCAGAGCGTGACAATTGCCTCCCGCTCCTCCATCCATGCCTCCTCCCCGGCCGTATCCCCAGGGACATGGAGCACGGAGCTGACGCTGCTGATATGGGCTTCCTCCGTCCCCGCCTTACACCAGCCAAGGTAAGTGTCAAGGAAAAGATAAACGCCGTCATACAGGGCCTCCTGATCCACTGCGGAAATCGTCACCTCCCCATTCTCAATGGAGATGGTTTTCTCCGGATCCTGTTTCCGGTCAATTCTCAGGGTAATGCTATGCTGCGCCTTTCCCGGCTTCGAAACCACCGGCAGCCCGCCTCCCCCGGTTCTCTGTATATAGTACTGCAGCTCCTTCCCCGCTTTACGGGCCGCCGGGCTCCCGGCCACGATGACATACTCCCCGATGTCCGTTTCCCCGATGCAGACGGCCTCCTTCCCGTTTTTTTCCTTGGGAACCTCCTCCCCGCCGCATCCGCCCAGCAGCAGGAGCATCCCCAGTATCATAATACAACGCAGCCCATGTAATTTTCTCACAAATCTCTCTCCTATCCTGATCTATCTACTATTTTTACTTCTGCCATCTTCTTCAGGCAAGAATTCCCCGGTTTGAGAACACAGGAACTCCGGGGGTTTATGAAACATATCTTAATATAAAAGTTAAAAAGGAATGGCATTCTATGCAAAACATTCTGGAGTTGAAAAATATCGGCTATTCCTATCACAGCCTCCACGGCGAGACAAAAGCGCTGGAGAATATCTCCTTCGAGGTATGTGAGGGAGAATTTGTGGCCATTGTAGGCCCCAGCGGCTGCGGGAAATCCACCCTCCTGTCCATCATAGCGGGGCTTATTTCACCGGAGCAGGGAACCATACTTTTCAATAATCCCGACGGCAGCCTGAACTACCCGAAGATCGGCTATATGCTGCAGAGAGACCACCTCTTTGAATGGCGCAGTGTCTATCGGAATGTGACCCTGGGACTGGAGCTCCATCACATGCTGACCCCGGAACGCCTGGCCGTGGTTGACCGTCTCTTAGCGGAGTACGGCCTGGAAGGCTTTCGGGATAAGCGCCCCGACGAGCTCTCCGGCGGCATGAAGCAGCGGGCGGCCCTGATCCGCACCCTGGCCCTGGAACCCCAGCTCCTGCTCCTCGACGAACCCTTCAGCGCCCTGGACTATCAGACCCGGCTCATGGTTTCGGCCGATATATGCCGTCTGATCCGGGCCGCCGGCAAGACCATGGTTATCATTACCCACGACCTGTCGGAAGCAATCAGTCTGGCTGATAAAATCATTATTCTCTCCGGCCGCCCGGCAGTGGTCAAGACGGAGATGCCCATAAAGCTCACCCTGAAGGATGATTCCCCTCTGGCCGCCAGAAACGCGCCGGAATTTCAAAATTTATTCAACAGGCTATGGGAGGACCTGACACATGAAAACAAAGCATAACCGTGAACTTACCAAACAGGAAGAGTTTGTCCGGGCCCACCGGCGCCACCACCACCAGGTATCCTCCTGGCGCTTTCTGCTCTTTGTCCTCTTTCTGGGACTCTGGGAGACCAGCGCCAGGCTGAACTGGATTGACTCGTTCTTCTTTTCCAGCCCCAGCCGCGTGGTGCAGTGCTTTATCAAGCAGATCAGTACCAACCACATGCTGTCCCACATCGGTGTGACCCTCTTTGAGACCCTTGCCAGCTTCCTGCTGGTCATTATCTTAAGCCTGCTGGCCGCCACCCTGCTCTGGCACTCCAGGAAGCTCTCGGAAATCCTGGAACCCTATCTGGTGGTCTTAAACAGCCTGCCGAAATCCGCCCTGGCGCCGCTCTTTATTGTCTGGCTGGGCACCGGCAGCACCACCATCATTGTAGCCGGGATCTCCGTGGCCCTGTTCGGCTCCATCATCAGCTTTTACACGGGCTTCCAGCAGGTAGACCCCGAGAAGATCACCCTGATCTACACCCTGGGCGGGAAGAAGCAGGATGCCTTCTTCAAGGTGGTTCTGCCCGGCTCCCTTCCCATTCTGCTCAGCACATCCAAGGTCAATATCGGGCTGGCACTGGTGGGGGTTATCATCGGGGAATTCCTGGCGGCGAGAAGAGGCCTTGGCTACCTGATTATCTACGGCTCCCAGGTCTTTCAGCTGGATATGGTCATTACCGGCATCATTGTGCTCTGCATTATCGCCCTGGCATTCTACAAGATCCTCCAGGTCATGGAACACAGAATCAAAAAGAAATTCAGACTCTGAAATGTGTGCCCGGCAGCACAACGTATCCCTGATGATACGCAGGGCGCGGCCTTTGATACACACGCAAAAGATCCGAAAGCATCTGCTCTCGGACCTTACATAGGGAATTCCACCCAGAGCTCCCGACCGGATTTGAACCGGTGACCTACGCATTACGAGTGCGTCGCTCTACCGACTGAGCCACGGAAGCGTCTGCCGCCTGTAAAACACGACTAAATGTATTATATCCGTTCTCAATGAATTTTTCAACTATTATTTTTGTTTTTTTCTGAAAGCTTGCTTCTATTTGTTATTCCGCCTGGGGATTATCGTCTGTACAAACACATAAAGTCTGTACGCCTGGCCCCACCGTCAGTTTACATGCACATCCAGCTGGTTATATGGAATCTCGATACCGGCCGCATCCAGCGCCAGCTTGCAGTTTTCCGTAATCCGCCACTTCCCCGTCCAGAAATCCTCCTGCCGGAACCAGCAGCGCACGCCAAGATTTACGCTGGAGCTCGCCAGCTCACTCACAAACACCAGCATGTCCCTGTCCTTCAGCACCGCCTCATCCTCCTTCAGCACTGCCTCCAGAACCTCCTTTGCCCGCTTCAAATCCCCCTTGTAGGAAATTCCCACCACAATATCCATCCGCCGCTCCTTCTGGGCGGTGATATTCACAATCGTGTTGTTGGCCAGGCTGCCATTGGGCAGCACCACGGCCTTATTGTCGGCGGTTAAAAGCTTCGTGTAAAAAATCTGGATTTCCGTAACCGTCCCTTCCTGCCCGGTGGAGCTCTCCTGAATATAATCCCCCACCCGGAATGGCTTTAAGAGCAGGATCAGAACCCCGCCCGCCAGATTGGACAGGCTGCCCTGAACGGCCAGGCCGATGGCCACACCGGCAGATCCCAGAAGCGCTACAATGCCCGCTGCGTCCACGCCGAAGGAAGAGGCAATCATCAGGATCAGCAGCACATACAGCGCCGCCTTTAAAAAGGAATCCACAAACTGGACTGCCCCCGTCTCCGCTCCCGCGCGGTTCATGGACTTTCGCACAATCTTTCGGATCAGCCGGATCAACTGCACTCCCACCAGGAAGACCAGCAGCGCCAGCAGCACCCGTCCCCCCAGGTGCAGTGCCTTTTCCGGCAGGCCTGCCAGAAATTTTCTGACAGCTCCGGGCTCCCGGATCTCCTCCTGGATTTCCTCTATGATATTTCCCATATTTTCCGGGGAAGTTCCCGTCAGCAGCAATTTCCGCATACCCTGTTTGATTCTCCTTTATCTTCCTGCCCTGTTTCTTCCTGTTCTATCTCTTCCTGCTCTACTTCTTCCTACTCTACTTCTTCCTGCAGCCTGGCTTTTTTGCTTTTCCTTCTTTTGCTTTTCCTTCTTTTGCTTTTCCTTCTTTTACTTTTTCCTTTTTTGCATCCGCCCTTGCAGGCTCCTCCACGGTAAAAGGCATAAATTTCAATATGCTTAAAGACAATGCCCCAAGCTTCACCGTGATGGAATCGGATCTGTCGTCCCATTCCACCGCCCTGGAATGCTTTATGCGGCTGTTCACCCTGCCGCTGCCGCCATACCTTTCATCGTCGGAGTTAAAGATTTCCTTATATTTCCCTGCCGCCGGGACACCGGTGGTCAGCTCCCTGGGCATTCCGGAGAAGTTGGCCGCCACCAGCAGAATATCCTCCTCAGCCTTCCCCTTCCTGGCAAAGGTCAGGGTGCACTGGTCTGCGGAAATATGATTGATCCACTCGAAGCCCTCCGGGGAATCATCCAGCACGTACAGCTCCGGATTGCTGCGGTAAATGCCGTTTAAGTCGCTGACAAGCCTGGAAATCCCTTCATGTTCAGGATCCGAAGCCAGCTCCCACTCCACCAGCCTGCCCTCATTCCACTCATCCGGCTCTCCCAGCTCCTGCCCCATAAAGAGCAGCTTCTTGCCGGGATGGGTCATCATGTACGCATAGGTCAGCCTCAGATTGGCCAGTTTCTGCTGCATTGTGCCAGGCATCTTCGAGAGCAGCGTGCCCTTGCCGTGTACTACCTCGTCATGGGAGAACACCAGCATAAACTTTTCACTGTAGGCATAGATCATGCTGAAGGTCAGCTCTCCGTGGTGGTGGCTTCTGAAATAAGGATCATATCTGATATACCCCAGATAATCATTCATAAATCCCATATTCCACTTCAGGTCAAAGCCCAGCCCCCCTTCTTCCGGCGCCCTGGTAATCATGGGAAAGGCAGTGCTTTCCTCCGCAATGGTAAGGACCCCGGGATTGCGCTTTTTCATCATGGAATTCAAATGCTTAATCATCTCAATGGCTTCCAGGTTCTCATTGCCGCCGTACATATTGGCTACCCACTCCCCGTCCTGTTTGCCGTAATCCAGATAAAGCATGCTGGCCACCGCATCCATGCGGATACCGTCCGCATGGTACTTCTCCACCCAGAACAGCGCGTTGGCAATCAGATAATTGGATACCTCGGGCCTGCCGTAATTATAGATCAAAGTCCCCCAGTGCGGGTGGAAGCTCTGCCGCGGGTCAAAATGCTCATAGAGACAGGTACCGTCAAAATTGGACAGTCCATAGACATCCCTGGGGAAATGGGCAGGCACCCAATCCAGGATAACGCCGATTCCCGCCTTATGCAGCTCGTTTACGAAATACATGAAATCCTCGGGAGAACCATATCTGGCGGTGGGGGCATAATATCCGATCACCTGGTATCCCCAGGAGCCGTCCAGAGGATGCTCCATCACAGGCATCAGCTCCACATGGGTGTAGCCCATCTCCTTCAGATAAGGAATCAGCTTGTCCGCAATCTCCCGGTAGTTCGCATAATACTCATCCTCCTTCGGTTCCGCCAGGGACCCCAGGTAGACCTCATATACGCTGACCGGGACATTTCCCGTCTGAAAGGCCTCCCGATTGCGGATAAACTCTTCATCCTCCCAGGCAAAGCCGCTCAGGTCCACCACCACCGAAGCCGACTCCGGCCTCAGCTGCGCCGCATTGCAGTAAGGATCCGCCTTTAAATAGGTGAGCCCGTTCTTCAGCTTCAGCTCAAACTTGTAATTGTCCCCTTCTGCCGCATCCGGTATGAAAATTTCAAAGATACCGGAATCCCAAAGCCTTCTCATCTGGTGTACTCTTCCGTCCCATTCGTTAAAGTCCCCTGCCACACTGACCCGCATGGCAGACGGTGCCCAGACGGCAAAATATGTGCCCTTCACGCCGTCCAGAACCATGGGATGTGCCCCCAGCTTCTCATAAATCGTATAGTGGATGCCGTTTTTAAAACGCTCGGTATCCTCGGCGGTGATCTGCGGGGCATAGCGATACGCCTCTCCGCAGATCAGGGCAGCGCCGTCCCTGCGCTTGACCCGGTAATGATAAAGGGGCACCTCCTTTTTCTGCATGGGCAGCAGGGCCGCAAAATACCCGTCGTTGTCCGCCAGCTCCATGGGAAAGGTCTCCCCGCTGTCGTCAAAGGTAATGACCGCTTCCACCGTCCCCGGGAAATATGCCTGCACCACAGTCTGATTTCCTGCACTGTGAAGCCCCAGCACCTCATGGGGATTGTCACATTCGGAATATATGATCTCTTCAATTTTAGGCCAGTTCATCAGGTTATATAATTTTTTGTTCATTCTTCCTCTCATTCCGCCACGCCGGGCACGTTATTCTGTCAGGGGTTCCAGTTCAAAGGGAATGCAGAAACAAGCCGCTGCGCAGCTTGGGTTCAAACCAGGTGGATTTGGGCGGCATCAGCTTCCCTGCATCCGCCACATCCGCCAGCTCTTCAATGGAGGTAGGATACAGGGAAAAAGCCACCTTCATATCGGTATGTACTCTCCGCTCCAGCTCCTCCAGTCCCCGGATTCCTCCCACAAAGTCAATACGCTTGTCCGTCTTCGGATCCTGTATGCCCAGCACCGGCCCCAGAAGGTGGTCCTGCAGCAGGGATACGTCCAGCCCCTGCACCGCATCGTCGGAGCAGATCTCCCCTCTCGCCTCCAGCCGATACCAGTCCTCCTCCAGGTACATGCCAAAGACCCGCTTTCTGTCGGGACGGCAGGGCGCCTTCCCCAGCTTCGTCACCCGGAACTCCTTTTGGATCCGGGCCAGAAATTCCTCCTTGCCCATACCGTTCAGATCCCTGACCACCCGGTTGTAATCCAGGATCCTCAGTTCCTCCGTCTGAAACAGCACCGCCAGGAAGAAATTAAATTCCTCTTCCCCGGTATACCCCGGATGCTCTTCCCTGCGTTTTAACCCCACCTTGACCGCGGAAGCACAGCGATGATGCCCGTCCGCAATATAGACCGCCGGAATTTCCGCAAACTCTTCATAAATGGCGGCAATGGTCTCCTCATCGTTTATGACCCAGACTCTGTGGGTGATACCGTCCTCCGACACAAAGCCGCAGGCAGCAGGCCGCTCCCTGACTTCCTCAATAATCCCCTTCAGTACGCCGTTCCCCCGATAGGCCAGGAAGATCGGGCCTGTCTGCATGTTACAGGAATCCACATGGCGGATGCGGTCCTGTTCCTTATCCGCCCTGGTATTCTCATGCTTTTTAATGGTATTGTCCAGATAATCGTCTATGGATGCGCAGGCCACGATCCCTGTCTGGCTTCTGCCGTCCATCACCTGCTCATACAGATAATAGCAGGGCGTTTCATCCTGGCGGAAACTGCCGTTGCCAATCCTCTCCCGCAAAAGCGCTGCCGCCCGCTCATATACCTCCGGCGCATAGGTATCCACACTGCTGTCAAAGCCCGTCTCCGCCCTGTCGATGGCGAGGAAGGAGTCCGGGTTGGCGCGCACTGCCTCGCAGGCCTCCTCCCGGTTGTACACATCATAGGGCAGCGCCGCGGTCCTGCCCTCTAAGCCCGGCGCCGGGCGGTATGCCCTGAAAGGTCTGATTTCTGCCATAAATTATCCTCCGGTTATTTCATGTGCGGACTATACATACTTATTTTTCGGTGCTATACTCAAAGAAAAAGCAAATGCCTGCCTGGCAGTCGCTTGTCTTTCTTTTGCACTGTTACAGTATACCACATTTATAAACAGAAAGGAATCAGGAAAATGACTGAGGAAAACAAAAAGCTCCTGGAAAGAATCAACGCCTACGCAGAAAATGTGCTGGGTGAAATCGACCCGCAGAAGGTTCCTGTCTCCGCGCAGCTGGAAAAGCTGAAGCCCGTCCTGACGGACATCGCCCGGGAAAAGGGAATGACGCTGGAGGATATGTTCATCCTTTACATGGACCTGCAGACCGAAGGCTCCCTGGCCTCCCAGAAGAAGCTGGAGGAAAGCCTGCAGGACTTAAATGACGGCTCAGACGGAGGAATGCCGCTGTTGTTCCGCTAGGCTGCGGCTGCGGTATATTTATCGCCGGGTAATATTCTGATAGTTTTCCTGTTCTTTGTCAGAAAGGGAAGAACATCCACGGTTTTTTTTCGTCTATCTATGCAGGAACACCATTCAGAGAGGAGGATACTGTGAAAAAAGAATTGACTTCCCTTGCAATCATCACCATGCTGTTTGGCCTGGCCGGCTGTAACGGCTCCCAATCAGGAGCGGACGGCCCGCTTGCCGCCTGGATCGAAAAGGATATTACCAGTATTAGCATTGTGCATTACTTATGCGGCAGCCCGGTTCAATGGACAATAGAAAATGAGGAGCTTGACGAATTAATGAATTGGGCCTTTGAACTGAAGTGCAGGCCTTTACAATGTGAAAACGGACAGACCCCCGGCGACAGTAACGGCGGAGAGTTTTATAGCTTTTCCCCGGCAGAGGGCGGTTGTCCCGAATTCTCCTACGTTATCAACGGACCGGGGCAATACTATCTGCTGGCCGAAGGGAACTGGTACTCTGTTGTAAATCCCTCCAAGCCTCCCGTAACAGAGCCCCATGGGGAGAAATTAACTCTGGAAAAAGTGAAAGAACTTGCCAGACACGGGGAAACTCTGTCCTGGAAGCATTTTGCACAGTACGATTATAAAGATATTGGCTCCGGGCTGTATATTTACCGCTATGACATCGACGAAAACTATTACCTGGTAATCGGCGGCGGAAATACCCTGACGATTCCCGCGTATATACGACTGGTACTCAATACGGACAACAGTAAATTCATTGACATTCGAACGGAAAACATAGATGATTTCATAAACAATCCAGTGGCAGAACCAGTCGCCTTATCCTCTCCCCTGGACGGAGTTACCATGACGGTGACAGAAGCTTCCGATACCGCAATCACCGTCAGGATTACAAATGATACGGAAAGAGAGATACAGTGCGGCGAGGATTTCTGCCTGAAAAAGCTGGAGGAAGACACCGGAACATGGAAGGCACTGGACGCAGTAATTGACAATGCTGCTTTCAAATCCATTGCCTATTGGATCCCCGGGGATTCTCCCCGTGAAATGGAGATTGCCGTTGAATGGCTCTATGGAAAGTTGCAGCCGGGCAGATATTGCATCACAAAAACCATTACGGATTTCAGAGGAACCGGAGACTATACCAATTATACCTTCTCGGCAGAATTTTGTATTGAAGAGTAACTCTGGTCGCGCAAAGTGCAAAGGTCGAGGCGAAACTTAGATTTTCTTAGGCGGCGTACTAAAGAGGTGTGTTTTGCACCCTCTTGACGTCTTAGAAACTCTTTTCGCCTTCCACACTAACCTCCATGCCGCAGCTTCGCTGCAACTCAAATCAGGATGAAAAACGCCGAATTTTGGCGTTTTTCGGTGTGAGAAGAACTTCTTGGCGTCCCATCCTATGATGGGACGTCTTTAGAAGTTCTTCTCACACTACGATCCTCACCCGGAACACACCGTCGATCTTCTCCAAAGCCCGGATGATTTCCGCCGTAGGCTTGCTCTCCACATCCAGCATGGTATACGCCACGTCACCCCTGGACTTGTTCGTCATATCGCTGATATTGATGCCGGCTCTGCCGAACTCGGCGGTAAACTGGGTAATCATATTGGCAATATTCCTGTGGAACACCGCTACCCTCCCTGCCTTTGTACAGATGCCCATATCACAGGCAGGATAATTCACGCTGTTACGAATATTCCCATTCTCCAGATAGTCCATAATCTCTTCCACCGCCATGACGGCACAGTTGTCCTCGGACTCCTCGGTGCTGGCACCCAGATGAGGAATGACAATACACCCCTTCTGCCCTGCCGTGGTGGCGTTGGGGAAGTCGGACACATAGCGGGCAATCTTGCCGGCTGCCAAAGCTTCCAGCACATCCTTTTCGTTGGCCAGCAGATCCCGGGCAAAGTTCAGCAGAACCACGCCTTCCTTCATCTTGGCGATGGATACGGCGTTAATCATGCCTTTTGTGGAATCCAGGAGAGGTACATGGATGGTAATATAATCGCATTCCGCGTAAATATCGTCTACATTCAACACATGCCTTACGGAACGGTTCAGATTCCAGGCTGCATTCACGGACAGATAGGGGTCATATCCATAGACCTCCATTCCCAGAGAAACCGCCGCATTTGCCACCTTGACGCCGATGGCGCCCAGGCCGATAACACCCAGCTTCTTCCCCATGATTTCCGTCCCGGCGAAGTTCTTCTTCTCCTTCTCTGCCGCCTTGGCAATATCCCCATTATCCGCGGAAGCCTTCACCCATTCGATTCCGCCTACCACATCCCGGGCTGCCAGCAGCATCCCCGCCAGCACAAGCTCCTTGACGCCGTTGGCATTGGCGCCGGGGGTATTGAATACCACCACGCCCTTCTCCGCACATTTGTCCAGGGGAATATTATTTACCCCGGCTCCGGCCCTGGCTACAGCCAGCAGGCCGTCCGGCAGCTCCATCTCGTGCATGGAAGCACTTCTCACCAGAACGCCCTCCGCCTCGTGAATGTCGGCGGTGATCTGGTACTGATCGCTGAAATTCTTTAATCCTACGTCCGCAATGGGATTGAGACAGTTAATCTTATACATTTATCGTTTCCTCCGTTACGCGTTCTGCTTTTCAAACTCCTTCATAAATGCCACCAGCTTTTCCACTCCTTCTATGGGCATGGCGTTATAGATGCTGGCCCGCATACCGCCTACGGTCCTGTGCCCCTTTAAATTCACAAATCCGGCTGCCGCAGCCTCCTTGACAAACTTTGCATCCAGCTCCTCATTCCCGGTGACAAAGGGAACATTCATCAGGGAACGGTCCTCCTTCCGCACAGTCCCCCGGAACAACCTGCTTTCATCCAGGTAGTCATAAAGAATCTTCGCCTTTTTCTCATTATATTCCTTCATCGCCTCCAGGCCGCCCTTTGCCTTCAGCCACTTGAATACCTTGCCGCAGATATAGATGCCGTAAGCGGGAGGCGTATTGTACAGGGAAGCATTATCCGCATGTATCTTATATTTCAGCATAGTGGGAGTACCGGGCAGCACATCCTCCGTAATCAGATCCTCTCTGATAATGACAATAACCACACCAGCAGGCCCGATGTTCTTCTGCACGCCGCCATAGATTACGCCGTATTTGCCCACGTCCACCGGCTCGGACAGGAAACAGCTGGACACGTCAGCTACCAGGGGCTTGCCCTTGGTATTGGGCAGGGTTTTATATTTGGTTCCGTAAATGGTATTATTCTCACAGATATAGACGTAATCCGCGTCCTCACTAATGGGAAGGTCGGAGCAGTCCGGTATGTAGGAAAAGGTCTTATCCTCCGAGGAAGCAATCTTATTCGCCTTGCCGTAGATGCCGGCCTCCTGATAGGCCTTCTTTGCCCACTGGCCGGTAACGATATAGTCCGCAACCTTGTTTTTCATAAGGTTCATGGGGATCATGGCAAACTGCTGGCTTGCCCCGCCCTGCAAAAAGAGCACTTTATAATTGTCGGGAATATTCATAAGCTCCCTCAAGTCCGCCTCGGCCTCATGGATAATGGCCTCATAGGCCTTGGAGCGATGGCTCATCTCCATAACGGACATTCCCGTCCCCTTATAATCAAGCATTTCCTCTGCCGCTTCCCGCAGCACCTCTTCCGGCAGCACCGCAGGCCCTGCGGAAAAATTATAGACTCTGGACATTTTCAAGTTCCTCCTGATATTTTTATATGACGATGCCCTCCGGCATTTTCCTTCCGGCATCCGAACGCATTAAAATAAGAATACGCTTTCCCGTCGCTTTAGTCAAGTAAATTATTAACTTTTTAAATCAATAAACTTGCGGGCAGAATCCTGCGCAGCTAATAAAACATAATCACCGGCGTCCCCACCTCAACCATATCATAAAGCTCGGCCATGATTTTCGGGGGCGTATTGACACAGCCGTGGGAGCCGTTCTTTTTATAGATTTCCCCGCCGAACTCCCTGCGCCAGTCCGCATCGTGGATTCCCACCGCGCCGTTGACCGGCATCCAGTATTTCACGGGAGTGGCATAATCCGCTCCCCTTAAAACCCGGTTACGCTGCTTGTTATACACAAAGTTAATGCCCTCCGGCGTCCCCCGCCTTCTGCCGGCTGTCTTACCGGTGACCACGTCCGTATCCAGTTTCAATTCGCCGTCCACATAATAATACATATGCTGCTCGGTCATGTCCACTTCAATATAAGTGTCGCCGATGTCATCCAGACCTCTGACAAAACCTTCCTGCTTATAAACGGGAATATGGCTTTCCTCTTTCTTCCACTGATAGGACAATATTTTCTCCAGTGTCTCCCGGAGATATGCTTTCTCCGCGTCTTCATCCAGCTCCGTGCCGTAAGTGGAATATTCCACCAACACCGTATCCCCCCTGCTGGCAAGAAATTCTTTCTCGGTACCGCAGGTATTATACTGCGCTGCCAGATCCTCCACCCAACGCTCCACCTGGCCCTCCGCAATTATCAGTCTGCCGGAGGGGTCGGTGAGAAGGTTCCCACCCTCATCCGCCTGCAGGAAAGTACTTAAAACAGCCGGAGTGAACGCGATCTGCTCCGTTCCCATATCGTAGGTAAGCCCGCAGTTATAATAGTCCTGCAGCCTGCCCCAGAGTGCCCGCTGTCCGGCGGCCTCCGCATCATCCGTAATGGTTTCATAGCAGCGCCGCCCTGCCAGATCCACGGAAAGCTTGCCCCTGGATAGAGAGGATTGAATATAGTCCAGGGCCTCCCTGGACTATATTCAATCCTC
>ERZ777011.1082-NODE-1082-length-32913-cov-88.920598_pt1 | contig 32913 bp, 32 predicted proteins | sample MGYA00374964_ERZ777011 | MGnify/ENA primary metagenome ERZ777011 (study PRJEB29310, sample SAMD00008975) | mouse gut metagenome | study: EMG produced TPA metagenomics assembly of the Metagenome analysis of fecal microbiota from mouse which was promoted...
CATATGTATGGTGCTACCTCGTTGGTATCTATATTCACGAAAACATCAAGGAGATAAAGGTTCTGCATCATGGCAGGAAGGCCAAAAGCCTATTCAAATACGGGCTGGAGTACATCTCACATTGCCTTCTGAACCATACTAACCGTTATCGAATCGATATTTTCAATTTTTTGTCATATACTTAGATATTTATTCCAAAATTTTAAAAAATATTTGTTGTGTACTATGATTATTCCGCCTCCTTTATCTCATACCACTCCACATCGGGGTCTAAAATCAAGGACAAGGAAGGAAAGCCAAAGCTTCATACCCTTGCTGCGGAAGCTCTTAACATGTACAGGCAGAGATGGCAGATTAAGACGATGTTCAAAGGTTTGGAGAGCAGTGGCTTCAATAATGAAGACCCGCACGTCAGAATCCAGAAACGCATGGCCAATCTTGAAATCCTGATGCAATTTAAAAGGAGATGGACCAAAAGTCCGAATAACTCTTTGAGAATTGAATATTTGGGAATAAGGTTGATTGGCCTCTCCGAAAAACAAGAAAAAGGGGCTTGAATAATACTTTTTATTCAGCCCCTTTTAATTCGTTACAATCGCAAGCAATTGATTTTCAAATACAATTGTGGAGATGGGCGGACTCGAACCGCCGTCCAAACACCGCACCGAGCGGCTTTCTACACGCTTAGTCATCCTTTGGTTGTGGGCCACAGGCTGCCGGACAACGGGCTACCGGAGGCTTATCCTCGGAATCTTGGCGGAGCTTAGAGGAGTCACTCCGTGCATCCGGTTTGGATGATACCCCGATTTCCGACCATAACCGGAATAAAGGTCGGAGGGATACTCGTCGTTACCGCAGCCTTGGCGGCAAGGATTAAGCGAGACTACTTGGTAGACTACGCAGCGAGTGCATAAGTGTTGTTGCCAACTAATTGTTTGAGAGCTGAGATTAACGGGCAAACCCACGACGCCCGACGTGCTTACCGTCCAATGTCAGATGCTGTCAAAACCAAAACATCCCCATGAACTACACTGCAAATATAGCAATTTCGGGCCAAATCGACAAAAAACTTTCAAAAAACACAAAAAATATTTGCATATATGTTTTTTTTGCCTACCTTTGCAATCCTCTTCAACGAAAGAGAAGAAGTTCATAAAATTTCTGAAGGGAGCATAGCTCAGTTGGTTCAGAGCGTCTGCCTTACAAGCAGAGGGTCGGGGGTTCGACTCCCTCTGCTCCCACCAAACGAAAAACGCCTTTGCAGCAATCTGCAGAGGCGTTTTTCGCTTCACTCCCCTCTCGCACGCGAGGTGCATAGTGAATGGCATCGATATCGTAGAACATTCCGCTGAGGTCTGCAGCAAGAAGTATCCAGTCATTACACATACCTATATCACAGGCATCCTGAACGGCCTTCTTTTCACATCCATTCCAACAGACCATTGTGCTATACGTGTCATCTGGCAATATGCCTTCAGCATCAATGCTGGATTTTGCTACGTTATGCAGAGGCGTCGGCATAGCGTCTTTCCGCCTCGTCATTCTGAACCTTCTTAAGCATCTCGCTTTACAAAGTCAGCAGGCTTTTTGTACATGCAGGTATTCCCCCGCAAATAAGGCTTTACAGCCAAAACGGGGGAAATTACCCGAACTGTCATTTAGGCTTTCTGATTAAATATAGCAATACCTGCAGCAGAAGCAGCAACAACGGGATTGCCGATACTATAAGTACAGCCATACCAAAATTTTCCCAGGAAAACGACCCGCCTATAAACATGGTGATTAAAGCTCCTATTATACCTCCGAAAAGCATGTTCAGAATATATCTCAATTTGTTTTTCATAGCAAGCCTTATTTAGTCCGTATCACCTGGAGGATCAGAAGGCTCATAGGTATCAACTTTTAAAGAAAAAACTGCACCTACGATAAGGCTGCCTACAAACCCTCCGATACAAGTTCCTGCCACACTGCCTAATGCGTCTGCAACATAAGTAGCGGCATTTACATTGCCTTTCCCTTTCGTTTGAACCGGATACCAGAAATCTTTTGATGACATACATACAGAATAAAAAGTATAAATATCACTATCCTCTGTAAATATGTCAGAAAACATTAGGGGAACTTTGCATAATGTCTGGTAAAAAGAGCCTGTACAATTCGTACAATCACTCCTATAGGCGTCTTTAAGCATCTTGATGCAGTCTTCCGGAGCATAAATATAGTCAAAATAATCAATCAGTGACAGTTCTTGCTTTTCTTTCCATGCAGTATCTAAAGAGATGAGCATTTCCTTTACACTCTGACATTCTTCCGGAGAATAAATATGAAATATTCCTTCATCTCTTAGTTTTTCAGAAGATATTTCAGATATACGGGAAATGAAAACATCAAGGTCATTACAGGATGTGCTCTTGACAATTTCTTCAAAATATTGCTCAAGGACCGCATTGTGGATGGTCGCTACCAGACATTCATACTCATTTGGAGTATCAGTGTCTTTAATATCTGTACCAATCTGTTTATTACAAGCGGTAAAACCTGATGCAATGGACAACAGCATAAAAATCTTACAAACTGCTTTCATAGCTAAATGAATTAAATTTCCTGATTCTGCAGTAACTCAGGATTTCATCAAGAGTTGAACACAGGTGCCCTCGCTATACTATAAGTATATATGAGAGAAATTCATGGTATGGTGGCATAATGGTATCATTACATTTATAAGCGTCTTCACCAGTGTCCCGTCATGGGGCTATTAAGAGTTTGTAATTATTTTATTTTTAGTTAATTACAAAGTTTTTCTTGTGCGCAACTTGAACCGTAACTTCGGACTGACCATTTTATCTGCCAGCCTTCCTAAGGTCGGTTCTTTCCATTGGAGACCTGCACCAGTAACAGAAGTCTGGTTTATATAATTAGATGTTCCTGAACTTGCTATACTGATATTTATTCCTAAACATACTTTTGCAGATGCTCCATTATCCGTTTTGTCTTACAGTATAAACGGAACTCCTAAACTACTGCTGCCTCGAATCAGATGCTGATATCAAGACAGGTCATGCCGATATGGTGGTACCATAGTTAATAAGGTGAGATTGAGAACGTACTGTTTACACGAAACGGGATACAGTCTTCCAGGTATTTATCTTGGGCAATTCTATCAGCGGTATCGCATACCGCCGGCCTCAGAGTCCCTTGACTTCCACATAAAGACACCACAGTCTATCCGTAGGACTGAAATATAGAAAGCTATGATGCAATCGGTCCATTCTATTGTTAAAATTTTCGAGGTAAATTTATATATTTATTCAAAATAAAACAAATATTTTTAAAAAATATTTGTTATGTACTATGATTATTCAGCCTCCTTTATCTCATACCACTCCACACTGGGGGCTAAAATCAAGGACAAGGAAGGAAAGTCAAAGCTTCACACCCTTGCTGCGAAAGCTCTTGACATGTACAGGCGGAGATGGCAGATTAAGACGATGTTCAAAGGTTTGGAGAGCAGTGGCCTAAATATTGAAGACCCACACATCAGAATCCAGGAACGTATGGCCAATTTTTTCGCCATTGTCATAATTGCATATGTATGGTGCTGCCTCGTCTGTATCTATATTCACGAAAACATCAAGGAGATAGTTTTTTCAGACCAGCCCGCGTATAAAATCAAGCTCGGCGGCTGCAGTCTTGTCCCAGTCCATCTCATCGGGAAGTGTCCTTCTGTTGCCATAGTAGCTGTTGTCACAGCAGCCATTGTCACAACAGCCGTTTCCGGAGCAGTCGTTTCCGGAGCAGTCGTTTCCGGAGCTGCCGCTACAATCATCAGAGAGCATGCGGCAGGCCAGAACTGCCATATTTTCGACAAAAGCAGGGCCGAGGGGAACGGTGCAGTCATGTCCTATCACTTCCGGAATGCCGCCTGCATCTGACCCTACTACAGCAGTGCCGCATTTCAGAGCCTCAACGGTCACGAGAGGCAGGCCCTCATTCAGGCTCGGAAGCACAAGAAGGTCAATGCAATTCATCAGAGCTGGCATTTGTTCGGAAGGGACATTACCCCAGAAACGCACGTCAATCATATCGTCTGCCAGCATCGCAGGAACAACTTTGTCATGAAGTTTGCCGTCTCCCACAATCCAGAATTGCAGAGGCCCCTCATATCCAGCACGTATGGCACGGAAAAGAGGATGAAGCACCGTCACATTCTTCACCGCCACAAGATTGCCGACAAAAGCCACAACCTTGCTATTGCCATCCACCCCGAACCGCGCCCTAAGCGAAAGCCTGTCCTGCTCGGGAAAACGTACGAAAGCCTCTGAAACGCCATTGTACAATACCCTCTTGCATGCATCGGTGCAGATGTATGACGAAGACTCCAAAAGCGCCCTGCTCACAAAGAAATTGCACGTGGCCCCTTCCATCAAAGCCTTTGTCCGTCTCAGCACCAAAGGATTACGCCGAGGGAAAGTATGGACATCCGAACCATGCCAGGACACATAATACGGAATTCCGAACCTCGCGGACGCTTCCGCTGCAATTAGAGCGCCTGCAAAAGAATGAGCGGACACCACGTCATAGCCATCGAGCATAGTGACCGCGCGCCTGACGAGCGCCCCAAAAAACAGGGGCTCACGGTGAAGTTTCCACACAAGCATATGGTCTGTCACCGAAAACCTGTACCACAGCATCCTGTACTTCACATCATCAATGACGACCGAGTCCGGATGAGGCACCTTGGAAGTATGCCTGAGCATACGTGTCAGCACATTGTCACGCGCATGTATGCAGAACGCATCAACCTCGCACTCCCCAGTTCCGGCAAGATGCCTTATGCGCTCATGCACAGCATTAAACAGCCCCTTGCGGTCAAAGGGACTGCTCTCAAAAATCACGGCTACTTTTATTTTCTCACGCATTCTTCCTGTCCAATATTCCGGATGTAAAACGATAAACGCGCAAGGACATATCTACATTATTCATCTTATACATAAGCAGATTGAAGAATTGTCCCGGACGCAAAGAGAACAGGCCAAGCCCGGAATCCACATCCATCATGCCATACAGCCAAACAAGGTATTCCCGTCCGAGAAGCGCCGACCTGCGCGAAGCAAATATATTCAGGGCACGGCACACATAACGTCCGATAAGGTCTTTCCGGTAAAGGGCATTTACCTTCACGCATAAAGGATATTTCTTCGAAAGACGGCAAAGCACATCAGCATACATAGGAAGAAACCTCCTGAGCTGCATCAGATGACGGTCTGAAGAAGTGTCACTGCCCAAAGAGCCTACCCGCAGATGATATTCATATACAGGAACCGGACATGCGCGGGCAGAACTGCACTCCGCCATGAAATTAAACACGAAAAGCTTGTCTTCCGCATAACTCAGTTCCTCACAGAACCTCAGTTTGCCTATGGCCTTGCGGCGGAACATCTTGGCCCATGGCGCATCAAGCATCTCGCAGTTATGCCTTATGTTTTCCTGGAAAAAGCTGTCCATCTCATCACGGCAATACGAAGCGGCACGCAGAGGACGGACATCTTTCACAGGTATCCCGTCAACATATACGGAATATCCGCCGAGCAGCATATCCTCCCCTGAAACACCCTTCATCATGGCGGAAAGAGCCCCCGGAGCAAGCGCATCATCCGAATCCACGAACATCACATACGCGCCCTCAGCGATGTCAAGGCCGGCATTTCGCGCGGAACTGACCCCCGCATTCGGCTTGTGCAAAGTACGGAAACGCGCCGATGTCGCAGAGTACCTGTCGCATATCAGCGGAGAGGAATCCGTGCTACCGTCATCGACCAGAATGACCTCATATGAGGTGAAATCCTGCGCCAGCACACTTCCAAGGCACCTGTCCAGATACTCCTCAGCATTGTAAACCGGTATTATTATGCTTACCATGTTCTTATCCATATATCATCAATATTAATTGCTTTTCTTCAGTCCACTCCCGGAGCACGTCAAAAAGCAGAATTTACAAATCACTTTTCCAATGCTCCGCAAAGGAAATCAAGGGAAACCTGCCTCAGCGCAAGAACCCTCCTGTCAACATCATCCCAGCACGGACCGTCAAGGAAAAACCGGCAGTCATCCCCGGGATCTATCCCATGCACAAGCCTCTGCTCCAGAGCGCACATCTCCATCAGCGACTTCAGCCTCGCCATTCCCCTCGCCCTGTTGCCGACTGCGATGAACGGCTTGTGGAACAAGATGCAGAGAACACAGGCATGGAACGAATCCGTCACCACAAACGCGGCATCACGAATGCACGCAAGCCAATGTTCCAAAGGCGGCACGACCCTCTCACTGACAGGCAGCCTCCTGTCATATGGTCTCACCGAAGCATCATGCACCTCCATTCCGCCGGCATTTGCGACAAACCGGACCACATGCTCCTTCTGGAAATCATTATCAAGAATATAGCTTACCAGTTTCCCCCCAGCCCCGCTGCAAGGCACACGCGAAACAATATCCAAATAGACATCCCGCCCGAGAAGCATCACCGGATCAAGCACATGCACGGCATTTCCGCACCCGAACCAGTCCCGGCAAATCCCGACAGCATCCTCCTCCCTCACAGAGACAGCATCAAATTTCCCCAAAAGAGCTGAACATGACGCAAGCTGAGCCGGACTATACTCCAATTCAGACGTTCCAAAAGACGCTGCATATGACACACGCAACACTTCCCAGCCCGTTGTGAATCCTAAAAAAGCATCCTCAATCCGGCCGAAATACCTCGGACGCCACACCTGGTCGCTCCCGACGATGAAAGCATCATACTGTCCCTCCCGGATGTCACGGTATGAATTAATGACTTCCGGGCTTATATGCTCATACACGAAACGGCCCACATGGGAGGACACAACGGGAAGTTCCCTTCGGTATCGCAGTTCACGGAACACTTCCGGAGCACCGGCACCTCTTAACAGTCTGACAAAAACCCTGCGGGCATATACAGCCGGAGCCTTCCACCAAACCGGAAGCGGCATACCGTGCCTGAGAGCAAGAACAGAGGCCTCATGTCCCATTTCCATAAGAACCCGCCTAAGCGCATAGGCCTGAAGGACACCTCCGTAATTCGTGTGAAACGGCAACGTTACTATAGCTATCCTCATCGTATGATCCTCCTCTTCAATCCGACCAGAGCCGCACGCACAGCCCGGACAATTCTCTTGGAAAGCGGAACCCTGCGTACAAATCCTGACATATAGGACTGCAGGTCACCCGCCGAATCCAAAGAATCAAAAAACTCTTTGCGCCGTTCAGGCACAGGCACCGATTCCGCGAAACCTCCATTATTTCCCATAGCAAGTTCCGGGACAAGTTCCTCCAGTCCAAGACCTTCAAGCAGCCTGCGTCCCTTTTCAGTATTGACAAGCACAAGACTCGCTCCCCTGTCATCGTCAAGGCGCGGCATCGACTGCCTTACGCTCCACAAATCCGCAAGAGTAAGGTCGCTCCCGCTTCGCCCGCACCGGACCGGACACTTATAACACGACGGTCTCAATGTCATGTCCTGGACAAAAAGTGCCATATACGGGTCTTCAACATATTTCCTGCGTACAGACGAGCTGCAAGCCCCGTCATCACGGGTCACAGAGCTACCGTCTGCAGAACATGCAAATTCATAGACAACATCATAATGGAACCAGCTGCGCTTCTTGTCACGGAACCTGACTCCGGTCATTCCTGAGCCATAAGCCCGTTCCATAGAGCCTGCATACTTTTCCCAAAGCCCCGGCCCGGGAACGCCATGGCAGGCGAAATCCACAGTCACAAGGGCAGAAAGATCAAGTCCATGCGCTTTTTTGTCCAAATATTTCCTCAGACCGGCCACCTGACAAGGAGTACCAGAGAACAGGACATCCATGCCATCACAAAGTCTGTCATGTACATCCTCAAACGCCGCATACAACTCGCTCTGCACATATTTAGGCCCTCTGAAGCGATTGACTTCATCCATGCTTCCCGCCTCACAATGGGCAACCGTCATATCCTCCTCCACAGCGGCACCGAACACCACTCCACCGTTACCGATAACTCTTCGCGCGACATGAGGGAACACTCCTCCTGACGCGCTTTCCTCAACAAACTCGTCACTGCGTCCTCCCATCACAGCCAACGGACTGCGCGACTCAAGAGGCTCGAGCACAGGACAGACAGACTCACATTTTCCGCAGCCTATGCACCTGTCCGGATTGGCAAGAGGATAATCAAAGCCCTCACAGTCACGGCGCATAACAATACATTGCACCGGACATATGTTAACGCAAGCCGTACATCCGCAGCAAGCCGCACTGTCAATTATAGTTATCATGCCTTACCTCCTTTTCTGACAACATTCCATATCCATCTCCTCTCATCTCCACTGCAGCCGGCACAAAGCACAGAGACACACGCACATAAGAAACATACGGCGGCACTCAGCACAAAGCCCCAAAATCCCCCGCCAAGACGCCCATGCAGCAAAGCCGGAATCACGCAAGCGGAAAATGCCACAAGTATCACATTCAGCCACACACTCCTTATATATGTGCCGACCGGAAATCCCGTCATGCCTCCAAGCATCACCAGACGCGCGAACAGGCAAACCTGAGAAAGCACTATGGCCACAATCACCGTAACCTCAGGCATACAGCCCGCCTTAAGAAAAATGTACGACACAGGCAGGTTCAGCAATTGAAGCCCTCCGACCACAATCTGATAGTTCCTGATTCTTCCAGTGGCAAGCATACCGGTTATAAGCGGAGAAGACAGCGACTCGCTGAGCGCGAAAACAAGAAAAAGCCTGACGAACATGGCAGAATGCCCCGGCACATCCTTAAGCCACAGCCCGAGGATATATTCAGCATTGAAAATCACCGGCAAGGCAAGCACAAGCAGCAGATAAAACGACATCCTTGAGGAGCGGCGCATAAGAGCAAACATATACTCCCTGTCCCCGCAGGCGTATGATTTGGTTATCTGGGGATTTACGGCCGTCATAAAATTGGAAACGAATCCCTGCACCGCTCCATTGAGCTGCACCGCCACTCCCCTGGCCGCATTGACTGCCGGACCGGAGAAAATATTGACCAGTATATTGCCACCATGGTCTCTCAGCACCCCGGATGTCACCCCAATGAAATTCCACCCGGCAAATGACGCCATCTCCCGCATGAGTTTCCGGTCGTATATGAAACGGTAACGGCATTCAGGAAGATGCATCCTGCACCACAGCCAATATGCGCTGCGCACAAGCAAGGTGGCCACAGCCATAAGAGCGGCATAGGACACAAGCCTGTCAGATGGAGACGCCATTATAAGGAAAGCCACGGCAAGGCGGCAAAGGCCGTCGAAAATACCGATTCCAGCATAGGCCCCCATTCTCTCATGGGCCGTTATCGAAGCCATCTGCGGCACGCTCATAAGATTCACGGCAAACGAAAAAACCGAAAAATGCAGGACCATCCTCGCAGCAGGTATCCTCGAAGGGTCGATTGTCATCTTGTTTGATATGAACCACAGTCCGGAAGGCTCTGCAAGCAGAACAACCGCCACCGCTATGGTCAGTTGCACAGTCACTGCCGTAGAATAAATCCTGCCCAGCTCTTCCCTGTCCCCGCGTGCAAGACCGAATGTTATGAAACGCGTGACGGCCGAGCTCAAAGCCCCTGAGATGACTGTGAACATTGCCACGACTCCCCCGATGACATTATATATGCCATAATCCTCTTCTCCGAGAGCACCGAGGACCACTCTTGAGGTGTAGAGGCTCACGAGCATAAGAAAAAGCATCCTGACGTAAAGCATCAGGGTGTTACGGGCTATCAGCCTTCCTTTTGTAGCATGTTCGTTTTCTATCGGCGTCGTCATATACGGCTTTGGCAAATGTCCGCGGCACAAGGCACCTTCGCATGAATCCGGTACGCGGCCTGGACAGTTACAAATAGCAAATGTAATAAATTATGCGCAATTAAATGAAGTCTATTTCATATTGTAGAAATATTTGTCCTTTGCCGGCATATTCTTTTGGAAATGTCATTGAAATTGCATAATTTAGTCGTCGGTTAAAACACTAAACACTCACAGATTATGGTAAGATATTGCGTAATGTGGAAGTTCAAGTCATCAGATGACAAGACTCCCAAGGAACTCGCGGAAGAAGTCAAGGAAAAATATGAGTCTCTCATGGGACTTGTGCCTGGACTGCTGAACATTGAAATCGGTATAAACCGCAACGAAGGGGCCACATCCTACGATGCCGTCATGCTCGCCGACTTTGAAAGCTGGGAGGCACTCGCAGCCTATAAGGCAGACTCCATGAGGGACAATGTCATAAAATACGTAAAGACAATCGCAGAAGTAAGGGCCAAGGTAGAATACGAAAGATAAGGGCTTCCGGAAATTCCGGTAACTTCACAAGAAAAGGAGGTGCAACCAGAACGGCGGCACCTCCTTATTTTTCAGGATACGGAAGAGGAATTACTCCCCTGCCGGAACCTCAAATTCAATCTGGTCAAGGCATACTGAGAAGCCGGCTGTAGCCTCAGCGCCGACAAGGCCAGAAGCATTTGAAGCATCTACAGTAATAACGACTTTGTTGACTGTTCCAAGAGCTGTGAGGTCAACCTTAGTCCAATCCTCGCACACGAACTCCTTGCCGTCACGGTAATCTCCGAGAGCGAATGAAACCGAACCGGTCTCCTCGCCGGCTGCATCATAACCCGTGAATACGACCTCGCAATAATCACCGGCAACAAATCCCTCTGTCGAGTAGCGGCCGAATTTCATAAGCTGGTACATGCATGCGGAGTTGTTTACAAAAGCGGAAACTATCTTGTGTTCCTTGTCATCTGCGAAAGAGAAAGACATGTCATAGTCCTTCACATATTTGCTCAGGCAGAATGACACGAACTTTGCCGTTCCTGCTGCTCCCGGCGTCTCAGATGTCTTGTCACCGTTCACACGCAGATGGCTTGACTGGGAAGAACCGTCAACAGAAGTGTCCGCAGACCCGCCAATCACGGCCCCCCCATACATGCCGTACTTATTATAATGTACAAATGTCGCCCCGAACTCTTCGTACGATATTTCCTGATTATTTGCTCCAGTATTGTCACTTTTCTTTGCGTCAAACTCGCAATCTTCAAACGAGATGGTCTCGATACGTGTCTTAGGAGTGTCTGGTGTGTCATCACCGTTGCACGCATTAAAGGCCAGTGCGCATGCGGCAAGCGCAAAAAAAGAAATTTTCTTCATAATGATTATAAATTATAAGTTAATTTTGAGATATGCTTATAAATCCCGCTCAAAACCGTGACAACACACGAAACAATTCATTTGAAAATTGTCCGAATCACATTGTAGAGCATGCAAATATATCAATTTATTTATTAAAAAATTTTTTCCTGCAAAAAAATTAACCTATGTTTGCCAAGCGTTTCGCAAGGACAGATACTGCCCATTTATCATATATGGCTGCGGAATTATGGCTTTGTGCATTTTTGCAATGACTTTTCATAAGAATGAAAGCCGATTTACTTACAATTTATAACATATTTACAATTATTTTTACGTTTACACATTATGAAAATTGACTTTTTTCACTGGAGAGGACTTTCAGCCGCAGCTGTAGCGCTCGCTTCTCTGGCAGTTTCATGTCAGGATCCGATTGAGACTCCGAATCCGGGGCCAGATCCTGAGCCGGAGCCAGGTACAGACGGGCAGACAGAAATAGTGCTTGACCGTGAGGTTGAGGAAAGCGGCATGTACTTCGGTGATTTCTGGAAAGAGGGATACGCCAATTACTACTTCGAGCTTGCTAACGGAGAAATCGGAATGATAGACGACGGAGGTGCAGTGACAGTACCTATGAACGCAGGCGACTATATCCTTTCATTTGACCTTTGGGGCGCAATCTGTGAAGATCATACAGAGCCAATCTTACCAGAAGGCACATATACCGCAAATAACGGGCGCGCAGAAGGCGCATTCGACCTGAAGAACACTTTGGCAGTATATAACAAGGGACAGCAGGGAGAGCAGTTCCAGATAGTGAACATCAGGTTCAAGGACGGAACGATTGAGGTAAGCCACGTTGACGGCGGATACAGCATCAAGGCCGAACTCACAACAACCGAAGGCAAGCAGTACAAGTTCACATATACCGGCTCCGTGAGCATGGATGACTGGAGCAATGACGTGGAACAAACTTGGGAAATCGGAAAAGATGTACCCCTCGCTCCTACATATGTAACAAAGACACTTTTTGAGGAAGACAATTGCGACAACTGGCTGATCCGCTGCTTTGACACAAGGAACGTGACACCGGACGGCCTGCACGTCAACCAGCAGGGAACCAAATTCCAGATAAGCCTGCGCGTACCGAAAGGAGGAGACTTTGCCGGAACATACAGGCCGGGAAAAGAGGCAGGAACTTTCGAGCCGGGAGAGCGCATGGGACTTTTTGCCGCAGGAACATATTGCGAGCGCGTCAACGCAAACATGAGCATACAATATTGCGTAATGAACCAGGGCGAAATAAAGATTTCACGCAATTCGGACGACACATACACTTTCAACGTGAATCTCACTACAGTTGACGGGTATTCCGTAAAAGGCAGCTGGACGAGCGCAATAGAGGAATTTGTCACACCTCCACAGACGACTTTGACGGAAGATGTAGTATGCAACCCTCTCGCATGCACGGAGATAGTATATTTCGGTGACCTGTATGAAAACAATACTACCAACTATATGGTATTCCTTGAAACTGAGCAAGAAGTTCTGGCATTTGACATGTTCTCGCCCAAGACACAGGGAGACGACCAGGTATTCCCTACCGGCACATTCACCATCGCAGATACACAGGAGGCATGGACTATGATTCCTGGAAACTTGGGAGACGACGCCACACCGTCATGCTATGTCAAATACAATGAGGACAAAGAAGCAGTCGCTGCCGCCCCCCTCGTAAAAGGCACAGTGACAGTGAGCAAGTCAGGTAACAAATATACTTTCAGCTATGAAGTATATGATGACTTCAACAGACAGGATCCGTCTGTGACTCCGCACAAGATATCCGGAACATTCACGGGCACTCTGCCGGAGTTCACAGATGCACCTGAAGCGACAGCCTCATCTGTCCATGACAAGGCAAAAAGACTTGGAAAATCAAATTTCCTTATCTGCAAATAACCTTCGGGAACATATATAAAAAACGCCGTGGCTGATTTTGCCACGGCGTTTTTTATATGCTGATATACCGGCACTATGAGAGAGCCGGCTTGATGATTCCGAAAATCACATATGCAATCACCAGCGTGACGGCCACATTGAATGCCTGGGCAGACAGGAACACCTTGAGAGGAACCCTGTTCTCCCTGCTGAAGATTTCCTTGAATCTTGTTTCAAGTCCTATGCAAACAAAGGCGATGCTGAACAAAGTGTTCTGGAAACCCTTGGTGACTTTTCCAACAGCCTTGGCTGTCTCAGGCTCCATGCAGAAGCTGAACACAAGCGAAGCAAGGATGAATCCAACGACAAACTTAGGGAAACGGTCCCATATGAGTCCCGCAGTAGGTTTGGCTTCATCAGTGCGTCCCTGATAAGTCCACATGAGCGATATGATGAATGCGGCGACTCCAAGAAGCACATTCTGCGATGATTTGACGATAATGGCCGTCTGTGCAGCAAGGTCACCTGTCTGAGGAGTATCAGCAAGCGTTCCGGCAGCAGCCACAGCACCTGTTGTATCAATTGTGCCGCCGAGCCATGCGCCCGTAACTTCCGGAGAGAGATTCATCAGATTCGCAAGCCACGGGAGAATATACATCATTGGAACAGCCACAATGAGCACAAGCGACACGACATAAGACAGCTTCTTGTTGTCTCCTTTGATGACTCCGCATGTCGCGATGGCAGCCGACACACCGCAAATGGACACCGCACTCGCAAGCATTGTCCCCATCTCCGGGTCCACTTTCATCCTGCGGCCTATCCAGTACGCAAAATACCATACGGAGAATACGACAAGCACTGACTGGGCAAGGCCGTATGCCCCTGATTTCATTACATCACCGAAAAGGATTGTGGAACCGAGGCAGATTATACCTATCTTTATATAGAACTCGCTGTTCACCGCAGGCTTCATCCACTGCGGAACTTTAAAGAAATTGCTTATGACAAGACCGAGTATCACCGCAAAGAATACGGACTCGAATCCGAATTCCTTAATCGCCGGTATATTCGCCAACAGCTGGGCGACAAGTGTAAGCGCAAAAATCACAAGCAGCGCCGGTATGGACGAGAGGATGCTTTTGAGAGGCTTGCGCAAGGCGAAAGATGTAAGAGTCACAAGAACGAGTACGGAAAGCAGCATATATCCTGCCGCCAGATAGTCCGCAGATGAGGACAAAGTCTTGGGCATATGAGGCATTGCCTCCGGAAAAATTACGGCAAGAGCAAGCACTGCCGCGCCCGCGAAAACTATAATCCAGTCTTCGGAGGCGAATTGGGTCAACCATTTCTTCATTATAGCAAAGGTTTCAGTACAGTTATACATTAATTATGACAGGAGCCGTGCCGAAAATCAGCACAGCCCCTGCGGTACGGTTTTATTTCCTATATTTCAACGTATGCTCAGCTATCAGCTCCGCATCATCAAAATAATCTATTTTCATTGCCTTCCTCACGTCAGCCAAAGTCTTTGCCGCCTCCACACGGGCAACTTCGCTGCCTTTTCTGAGGATTTCATATACAAGAGGAATATTCTGCTCATATGAAGCGCGCCTTTCACGGATAGGCTTCAGGATATCCTCCATTATGTTATAAAGAAATTTCTTGCATGTGCCGTCACCAAGGCCTCCCCTGCGGTAATGATCTTTCATTTCCTCCAGATTGGCATACTCGGGCAGGAATTTGGCAAAATGCTCCGGCTCACTGAAAGCGTCAAGATAGGTAAACACGACATTGCCCTCAACTTTGCCAGGGTCAGTTATCTGAAGATGCCCCGGGTCGGTGAACATGCTGTTGACTTTCTTCTTGATTTCCTTTGATGTATCCGAAAGGTATATGCAGTTGCCAAGTGACTTGCTCATCTTGGCCTTGCCGTCCGTGCCGGGAAGACGGCAGCATGTCTGGTTCTCAGGAAGCAGCATCTCGGGAGTGACGAGTGTCTCGCCATAGACTGCGTTGAACTTATGCACGATTTCCCTGGTCTGCTCTATCATCGGAGCCTGGTCATCACCGACCGGGACAGTAGTGGCCCGGAAAGCTGTGATGTCAGAAGCCTGGCTGATAGGATAGGTGAAAAAGCCGACCGGAATACCCTTTCTGGACTGCTGGGATTCATCGTCGCCTTCGGAAAATCCGCGCATCTGTATTTCCGACTTTACGGTAGGATTACGCTGGAGCCTCTGGACTGTTACGAGATTCATGTAATAGAACGCGAGTTCGCACAACTCAGGAACCTGAGACTGTATGAAAATCGTTACTTTCTCCGGGTCAAGTCCGCATGAAAGATAGTCAAGAGCCACTTCTATTATGTTCTGACGTATTTTCTCGGGATTGTCAGCATTATCCGTAAGAGCCTGTGCATCGGCTATCATTATGAAAATCTTTTCAAATTCTCCGGAGTTCTGCAGTTCCACCCTCCTTTTGAGCGAGCCTACATAATGGCCCAGATGGAGCCTGCCGGTAGGACGGTCGCCTGTCAATATAATCTTTCCCATATCAATTAATTACAATTGCTTTCATTCATGTACGCCATGAGTACGGGCCCCGCCCGGAACCCTGCATTCGCCTGGTTCATGGCACATATGGGGCAAAGATACGAAAAAGTTGAGAGCAGAAACAAAATTTATTTTGGCTATGCCGAAACAGCAGCGTCCATTCCTCTTGCATTTTCACAAAATATAGATTATATTCGCAATCCTTAATCAATATATACTTGCACGTTGCGGCATTGTCCCCAAAGAATATGGTCACTGCCATTCATTTATAACTAATCTTATATAATCCCTATTTTATGCGAACTAAACTATTGATGGCGACCGCCATATCGCTATGCCTTGCATCATGCTCCGACAATGGAGGAGCCATTGACGTGCCAAACACTCCCCTACCTGAACCGGAGGAAGTAACAATCACAATCAACCATGATAACATCAGATTAGCCGTCGGAGAGACCGTCCCGATTGACTTTTCGGTTGAACCGGAAGACGCTCCTTTGGAATGGAATTCAAGCGACTCGCGCATCGCGACAGTTGACGGCAACGGAAACGTAACCGCAATAGCGAGAGGCTCAGTTTCCGTTACGGCCAGCTCAGGCACAGCAAAAACTTCAGTCCCGGTAATTGTGGAGCGCGCCGTTGCAGTCGGCGACTATTATTATTCGGACGGCACAACTTCCAACGCCATCATATCCAGCAAGACACTTTTAGGAGTAGTATTTTGGCTCGGCAATGCCACGACAGACGACGCAGCCCTTCGCCGTGACCATCCGGAGTGCACACACGGACTGGTAGTGGCGGCATTTTCAGAACTGAACCCGTCACCTTGGCAAAGCACCTGCAACATATACAACTCAACGACAGGCAGCTGGGTGGAGAACAACGTAGGCGACCTTTACCAGTCGCCGGTATCACTCTACCAGCGTGATACACGCCGCAGCATGACGCTTGGCTACAACAACACAAAAGCTCTTGAAGCATTCAATGCAGCCAATCCTTCATATCCTGTAGAAGCCATACAGGCGGTTGAAGCATACCGCATCCGATACCCTGCACCGGCCTCCTCAAGCGGATGGTTCCTCCCGTCAACAAAAGAGCTTTCACTGCTCATCAATGACGTATATGACGGAGAAGTGCTGGATTTCAACAATGCCGCCCAAAACAAGAGGTGCATCAACAAGGCTAAAATCAACGCCGCCCTGTCAAAAGTCCCAGATGCTCAATTGATAGGCAGGGCAGACTGGGCATATGACTTCTGGACAAGTACAGATTATGACGCCAAACAGGCCTACTTCGTATCAGCATTCGACGGCTCGATAATGTGCGTGGCCAAGGACGGAAGGCACAACCAGATGATACGCTGCGTGCTCGCATTCTGACAAGGCATGTAGCACAAATCCTCTTAAAATTTAACAATAACTTGAAAATCAATATAATATTATAAGATCATGAAAAAGACATTCTATCTGCTTGCAGCTGCATTTACGGCATTCTGCTGCGCATCATGCACCGATGACGCCAAGCCGGTAATCACAGTGGAGTCCGTGACAATCCAGACAAGCCAGCTGACTCTGATGCCAGGAGAAACAGCCCAGCTTGAGGCCACCGTCACACCTTCCGATGCGGCAAATTCCGATGTGACCTGGACTACGAGCAACGACGCCGTCGCAACAGTTTCAGAAGACGGGCTCGTTACAGCAGTAAGCTCCGGAGAGGCCATCATAACCGCAACAGCGGACAGCAAGAGCGCAACCTGCGAGGTAACCGTAAGCCTTCCTGCGCCAAACATTGGCGACTATTATTATTCCGACGGTTCATGGTCATCTGAGATTGATGCTGATAAATATGTGATAGGAATAGTATTCTGGGCCGGCGACCCGTCTGTTGACGATGCTGCCCTGCGCAATGACCACCCGGAATGCGTGCACGGCCTTGCAGTAGGTCTTGACAGCGGCACAGAACTCTCATGGCAGCCGGCTTACGAGTCCGTCAACTATACCGTAAGCGAATGGCTCAGCAGCAATGGCAGCAAGTATGCCCTCCCGAGAAGTTCAGAGGCAGAAGACGCTCCCCTGCAGAAGATGATAGGATATAACAATACCAAAGCCATTGAGGCATTCAACGCAGCCGCCGCAAACTCCGGCTGCCAGGTCTCTCCTGTCAAATGGGTTGTCAGCTATCGCTCTGAGGTTCCGGCTCCGGCAAGCAGTTCGGACTGGTACATACCGTCACCAAAAGAGCTGTATCTGCTGCGCAGCGGTGAACCGGAAGGCAATGTGTACGTGAAGGCAAAAGTTCCTATGACCAATATTGCGATAATCAATCAGAAGCTCTCTGCCATAGGAAAGGCTGAAATGAACACCAAGGCATTCTGGTCAAGCACTGAATTCGATGGAAATCAAATCACAAACGAAACAGCCTGGAACTGCTACTTCGAGGATCTGAAAACTCCAATATCATACAGTTTCAAATCTTGGGGAGAAGGAGAAGAATATACTTTCGTAAGAGGCATTCTGGCATTCTGACGCATAAGGTTCATCATTGCGCGCATGGCTTGCACATACACACATTTGCCATATGACGCACGGTAGCCTGATACATTGAGGAACTGGTTTTGAATTTACCGTCCAGCATCTCAGCCAAATGTTCAGCCATCATCTCAGCAAGAAGCTGTTTAGCAAAAAGATGAGCAAACAAAAAGGCCGTTTCTTGTCCTTGTCAAGAATTTATAATTCTGGACAAAGCTGGGAACGGCTTTTTCTTTTGTCACTCCCGTCTTGTTTTCCCACCCTCGTCTTGTTCCCACTCTGTGGTATCCACCCAGAATGGCATTTCGATGGATGGAACGTTGTTTTTAGCTCTCCTATCCATCCCCAGCTGGAATTTCATGGATACAGTCACGTGTTTTGAAACCGCACAGGAAGGATGATTTGTTAAAGAGGATAGCACATAAAAAATAATGAGACATCGCCGCTCGCGCGGGGACACCTCATACTAACCACATAATTAATAACACTAAAACTAATAACCAATAAGTTGTGAGAGCTTCAGAACAACTCTCTGATCAACTCGGGTGCAAAGATACTGCTTTTTTCTATATCTGCAAACTTTTTCTCAAAAAAATATCGTTTTTTTCAAAAAAATCAAAAAATCGACTCTTCTGTATATGTCGTAAGCAATTCAAGCGCCTTCATTCCCATTACAGAGTTGCCCTTTGAATTCAGGCGCGGACTCCATACTGCAACTGAATATCTCTGCGGACATATCGCAACAATCCCTCCGCCTACACCGCTCTTGCCGGGAAGACCGACCAGGTAAGAGAACTCCCCTGCCTCATCATAGAACCCGCAAGTCTGCATCACGGCATTCATGCGCTTTATCTGTGAATTGGTCAGCGAATATCCAGCGAAACAGAAAGGAGAACGGTCCGCAAATGCCATAAAGGCAGCGGCAAGCTCACGGCAAGTCATCTCCACAGAGCACATCTTGAAATAGAACATCAGCACCCGCTCTATATCATTCACTATGGTACCGTGCGACTTGAGCATATTGGCTATCGCCGCATTGAGAAACCCGTGCTCCCTCTCAGACATTGCCACATCCATGTTATAATCCACTCCAGGCTCGCCGCACAATTCACGGACAAAACCCAGGAACTCATCTTCCGGTCTCTCCAACTCCGTAATCAGGATGTCAGACAGCACTATCGCACCAGCATTGATGAAAGGATTGCGCGGAATCCCCTTCTCAACCTCAAGCTGGACAAGCGAATTGAACGCCGTGCCAGAAGGCTCCTTCCCGATGCGTTTCCACAGACTCTCGCCTTTGAGCGAAAGACACATCGCAAGCGCGAACACTTTGGAGATACTCTGTATTGAAAAGCGCTCATCCGCCTGGCGATATGTGTGCACAGCACCCGACACTTCCTGAAGGCACATCCCGAACTGGTCAGGATTCACCTTTGCCAGCGCCGGGATATAATCAGCCTGATGTCCTACCCCAGCAAACACGCTTATCCCATTCCAAATGTCATCAAATATTTTCTGATAATCCACCATAATAATCTTAACTTCGGACCGGCCGCAAAGTTACAAACTGTTCCGGTTTTGCAGAATATGTTCCGCAATTTCTTTGCATCAAAAGGACACACCAGTCTTAGGAATATGAAACCCAAGCCCCTCCCTCCCCCCCCCATAAAAAGACTCCCGCCTTGTCTTTGCCCAATAAATCATCGGCAATATATGGCAAGAGTCTGAAGGCACAGCCGGCACAACGCCCCGGATGACGCACATCAATGGAAAGTCATGTCATTATGCGGCATTTCTTTTCCTTATGACATGGTTTTCCGCATAAATGGCCGCGCAAGAGAGGAAATAATAAATTACGGCCTGGAGCGTCAATGCCCGCAAATGCATACTTACCATGGAGATGTCACAGCCGGCTGTGTTTATGTTGATGAACGCCTGACACCCGAATGTTGACGGGAAGAGGTACGAGAACCATTTCCAGAACAGCGGGAAGGCGAATGTCGGCCATGAGAACCCGGTAAGGAACAGCAGCACCGGAGACATGAAGAGAAGCAGTACGAATACCGATTCCCTCCTTGTTATGAACGTGCTCCATGCCGAGCAGAAAAACACGCAGTCTGTCACAAAGAACATCATAAGCACCACTATGTCACGATACGAGCCTCTCTGCGGGAAACCGCACAACGCAGGGACAATGCACGCTATATATATGCCCAGTCCCAGGAACAAGAGCCAATATGCAGCTCCGCGTCCGAACACTACGCGGCTCACCCCACGTCCGTGAAGACTGTCAGGCAACGTGGCAAAACTCCTGTTTTCCTCACGTGCGGTACCGGCAAGCAATGACATGCCATAGAACATGACCTGCTGCACAATCAGAAGGAGGATTGCGGATATAAGGAATATGCTGTAAGAGAAAGTCCTGTTGTATGGCAGGTTTTCCCCGTAAGGTATGGCCTTTACCAGCTGCGAGCTCTCCTGGCCGGTGAATCCTGCCGCAGAATATCTTTCCACTTGAATCTGCCCGATTTCGTCCAGCATCACGAACTCCGACCCCATAAGCAGATTCTTATAATAAAGGAAACTGCTCATGTCGGCATATACAGAAAGCTTTGCCGTCTCCATACGCGCAAGCCTTTCACCGAAATCCGCAGGAAAATATATTATGCCGTTGACCTTGCGCTCCTCCATCAGCCTGCGGGCCTGCTCCATGTCAGTGCACCTGTACGCAACTGAAAGTTCACGTGTGGCATCAACCTTACGGATATATCGGCGGCTCTCGGCACAATCGGCCCTGTCCACCACAGCAATAGGAGTATCCTCAAGGACACCGTTCCGATACACCAGATTGTAAAGCAGGGGATATCCGAGTCCGGCGACAAAAAATATTATCAGCACTCCCCCGTCGCAGAAGATTGTTTTGAGCTCATGAGTAAAAATCCCCCAGAAATCCCTGAACCACAATCTTATATAATTCTCTTTCATCTTCTATTTCTTTGGAAAGTTCAAATTCACATACGCCCTCTTCAGCCTCGGAAGCACCAGCGGCGGCAACAGAAGGAACATGAGCATATACACCGCCTGCATATGCCATCCGGCAAAACCTGTCCCGAAAATCCCTTCCTGCACATAAAAGAGGTAATAATGCCTCAGCGGAAACATGCACGCAAGTCCCTGCACACCTGCCGGCATTGCCTCAACAGGCAGAGTGAATCCTGTCATGGAAAATGCGAACACACTGAACAGGGCACCGATGCTCAAGGCGAACCTCAACACCGGAACGCATCCTATTATAAGCACGCCGACAGCCTCACAGGAAAGAACAAGAAAAAGCATGCCTATAAGCATATTCCATATTGACCCTGCCAGACGAAAGCCCATCCACCTGTAAAGCAGGAACACGAGAGAAAAGCCCAATGCGGTGAAAAGCAGAGTATAAAGTGCAAGCTTCCCCGCTACCGCAGTCGTGATGCTCCCTCCGGAAGTGTCCAGCAGATGCCTGGAAGTGCCATATTTCAGTTCCGTCCCGAGAGAATATATGACAATGATTATTATTACCATCTCAAGCACTCCCGGAAGCATCATATTGGCAAGGTAAGCCCCGTAATTCATTGTAGGATTGCCGATAAGGTGGACATCAACATCGACGGGGCGGATACGCCCCATAATGGAATGTTCGTTTACGCCTTTCATCCTCAGCACCTCCCTCTGCACAGCACCGGAAGTCAGGTTTATCATTGTCAATATATCCTTATAGGCAAGCGACCCTCCGAGAAAATACAGGTTGTTCACGTAAAAAGTGAACTCCGGCTGCCTCTGTGCCTGCACATCCGCAAACATGCCCTCAGGAAGCACGCACACAGAAGTTATCAGCCCTTTCTGCATATCTTCCCTGGCCTGGCGGAAATCATCATAGCGGACAACCTTGCCGAGCTGCGTCGCATCAAGCTGCGAAATGAAATTCCGGGTAAGCGTGGAATTGTCGTAATCCACCACCCCAATCGGGAGATCGGAAGGTACGCCGTCCTTCAGGAAGGTCAGGTAGAAGATGCTGCAGAATGCCATCACCACCACCGAACCGACCAGATATATGGGACGGCGCCTCCATATTCCCAATTCACGCCTTATTACAGCGACTATACGTTTCATATCGCCCGGCACTATCTCACGACGATTGCACTCATTCCAGGCAACAGGCCCTCAACAGCCGAATCCGGCACAGCCCTGACTTCGAATGTCTTTGCATCGTACATGTCAGTCTCCTTGGTGGCCTTCCATGTGGCATACGAGTCACGCACCGCGATATAGCTTACTGTCGCAGACACTTCCCTGCCGCCCAAAGCAGGAATCCTCAAAGTGAGCTTTCCGCCTATGCGCATATCCTCCAGATAATCCTCTCGCACATTGAACGTGAACCATATGTCCGAAAGGTCGGTTACAGTCATGACAGGAGCACCCTGGCCCACAAGCTCGCCCGGCTTAGGGAATACCGCCGAAATGACTCCATCGGCAGGAGAGGTCAGATAAAGTTCCCCGAGGTATGACTCCACTTCCATGAGCACCCCGTCAGCCTGGCTCACAAGTGCAGCAGCCGCATCCTTATCCTCCTGGCGGGCACCGTTCACGGCCATGTCATACTGGCTCTTCGCCGCTGCCGCCTGAGTCACAGAAGCGTCATATTTCGCCTTCACCTCATCATATTTCTGAGCAGAAACGACCTTCTGGTCATACAGACGCTGAATGCGGTCGAATGATTTTTTCATGACCTCTTCCTGGACCATGGCTGACTGCCATACATTATATGCAGCCGCTATCTGTTCGGTACGCGCACCGTTATGAGCCTTGCGGTTCTGTGCGGACGCGGCAGCCCTTACGGCATTTGCCTGAGCAAGCTTGGCACGCACTTCCGGAGAGTCAACATATGCCAGAGTGTCACCTTTGCGCACCGCCTGGCCTTCCCTGACATAGATCTCCCCTATTCTGCCAGGCACCTTTCCGGAAACCCTATACTCACCGGCCTCCGCCTCTCCATAAACAACCATCGGCTTAGGCCTGGATACGAAATATCCTGACACCGCAATAATAAGAATCACCGCTACAAGCGCAACAACACCAATCACAAGGTTATAGTTCTTTTTTCTCTTTTCCATTTTATATCTATATTAATATTAATCACATGAAAATAATGCATCATTTGCCATATTCACCTTCGGCCTTCAGGAGAGCCGCCATGTTCATCTGCAGTTCAACTCCGGCATCAATGAAATCCGAATGGGCCGAGAGCCATGCCGACTGTGCGGCAAGAGCCGTATTTGCAGGTACGATACCTTCTTCAAAGCCTATCGTCGCAACCCTGAGGTTCTCCTCCGCATTTTCAAGATTGCTCTGTGCCATCCTCAACTTTTCAGTTATCTCGCACCTCTGCCTGCGCAGCTGCTCCACCTGTATGCTCACCATTTCACGGGCATCATCATAACGCACGCGATACAGTCTGGCTTCCTCCTTGGCCTTGCGCGTCTTCTGAAGCGCCTCCGTGCCATGGAAAACCGGAATATTCACGGCGACACCGGCATTGAACATTCCTCCCCATTTGTTCTGGAATCCATTATACAGGTTCGGATTGCTTACCATATAATTGGCCGTCACGGCTATTTTCGGCAACATGTCAGCACGCGCCACATTAACTTTCTGCTCATAAATCTGGGCGGCAAGATCAAGGCTCCTTATCTCAGGACGGTCCGCAAATATGCTTTCCATATCCTTGACAGGCAATACACTCACCTGAGGAAGCATTTCCGCATTTTCATCGGCAAGTTTCACATCACTCTCCAAAGGAAGCCCTATTTGCTTGCAAAGCAGCATCTTGGAAAGCACAAGTCCATTAGAGGCCTTGGTAAACAGCATGTCAGCCTCATTTGCCTTTACCTTTACAGTCAGGGCATCAGCTTCAGTAGCCACTCCTTCCGCCACAGAAGCCTCGGCATCCGATACCATGCAATGTAGCAGGTCCGCATAGCTTTCTGCAAGCTTTTTCTTCGAAGCCACGGAAACGACCTGCCAATATGCCTGGTCCACCGCGAGAAGGATCTCCTGACATTTTGAGTCATATTGGCTCATGGAAAGCTGTTCGGCCAAAGCTGCAATCCTGTTCGAAGCCACAATTTTTCCTCCGGCAAAGACCGGTTGCTTAAGCGACACGACCCCGGCGAACACGTTTGTCATGTCAAGATGGAACGCTTTGTCAATCTCAGCTCCGAGAGCATTGAGGGCCGCTGAAACATCTGTTTTCGAAAGCGAACCTATGACAGTCTGCCACATTGGGCTACCCATAAATTCAGCTGCTGCCGCAGGATTGGACATCACAGCCTGCACCATGGCCTGCATCTGCCCCGAGATTTGCTCCTGGACAGCCGTACCCATGCCGGCAAGCCTTGCAGACGTCTCGTCACTGACAAGAGCCATGTCACGGCTGTTATACATGTAGGTTCCGGAAACGCTTATGTCCGGAAAATAATTGGCGCGTGCAATTTTTCTGTCGTAGCCCGCCATACGCGTCATGATGCGGGCCTGCTCCAATTCACTGTTGCTTTCAAGGGCCATCTGCCGGCATTCCTCAAGAGAGAGTACCTGCTGTGCGTTCAGACCCGTCTGGAGCGCCAGGAGCACAATCGGAATAATAACAAGTCTTTTCATTTGTCTTAATGATTTCGGTCTGGCATCTGAACAAAGAATCTGCCCGATATAAGAAAATTCATATATGATTTTTACCCGCATTATTACAGAAAAGTCGCTTTTTCACTCTTTTTAAAAATTATAATGTAATTTTGCTGCCAGAACAATTCCGCATATCATGAAAAATTCATTTTACGACATAGACATAATAAAGCTGGGAAAGTATCTTGGCATTTCCGCAAATGACAAAATGTCAGAAGACTTCATAATTTCTGACATTCGGTACAACAGCGGACTTGACATGCTCAAATATCCCTGCCGTTTCAACGGATATATGGGAATCTTCTGCCTGAAGGGGAATCTTGAAGCCGAAATCAATCTGAAGAGATACAATATCAAGGAGAACTCGCTTATTATCAGCACACCGGGAAACATAAGCAGAGTTTACAAGGCAGACGAGAAAGAATCAATACATTTCATCGCAGTCGCGGCATCGTCAGAATTCATGACAAACATACGATATGACCTTGCAAGACTCTTTAACGAAAGCATGTCCGTGCTGAACAATCCGTGCATAAGCCTTAACGACGATGAATGCGAAATCTACAAAGGCTACTTCTCTCTTGCGGAAAAACTTTACCGCTCCGGGATGCCAAATACGGATGATGCGCTCAAATTCCTCGTGTCATCCGTATTCTGCATGCTCGGGACAATGTGGTCAGACAGAATCTCACAGGCCCTCCAGCTGCCACGCACACATTCCGCACGTTCCAAACTCGTATTCGAGGAGTTTCTCTCCCTTGTTCGTGAACACCACAACGAAGAGCGCAATGTCACATATTATGCTGACAGGCTGTGCTTTACCCCTAAATATCTTTCAAAGCTAATAAAGGAAGTCAGCGGCCAGTCAGCTCCGCAGTGGATAGACTCATTCGTGATACTTGAGGCGAAAAATATGCTGAAATATTCGGACATACCCATAAAGGAAATCGCACAAAGGCTTAAATTCTCAAGCACCGCAGCCTTCCACACATTCTTCAAAGCCAAGACCGGCCTTACCCCTGCTTCTTATCGCGGGTGAGGCTTGCCTACCCTAATTTCCTGTATTCATTCGGGGTCTGCCCTACAACCTGCTTGAACATCCTGCTGAGGTGCTGAGGATATTGGAATCCAAGTTCATAGGCTATCTGGCTCATGGTCTTGTCCGAAGACAGGAGCCTTTCCTTTGCCAGGCCTATGACCTTGCTTCTGATATGCTCAGAAGCCGTATGGCCGGTCTGCCTGCTTATCATGTCACTGAAATAGTTAGGAGAGAGGAAAACCTTGTCCGCCAAATATCTGACTGTAGGCAGTCCTTCCCGAAGCGGAATGTCACTGTCAAAATATTCGTCCAGAATCTGCTCGAAACGCACAAGCACATCACTGTCGGCCTCTGTCCTCATCACGAACTGACGGTCATAGAAACGCATGCAGTAGTCGAGCAGCAGCCCTATGTTCGCCACTATCAGCCTTCTGCTATGCCTGTCGGAGGGGCGCCTCAGCTCATCGGCAATCTGCTGCAGGCAACCCATTATTGTAACACGCTCATCTTCGGAAAGATGCAGAGCTTCATTGGACTCATATGAGAAGAACGAATAACCTTTGATTGCCCTGCCCAGTTCAGTGCCACGAATCAGGTCAGGATGAAACAGCAGGCCATGCGACGAAGGGCGGCTTCCCTGCTCCAGTTCCACATCCACAACCTGCCCCGGAGCGAAACTCACAATCGTCCCGGCCTGGTAATCATAGTCCCTGCGCCCGTATTTTATATTGCCGCACCTTACATCCTTAAGGAAAAGGGCATATATGCCATAGCCGAATCTTGCGCGCTCCGCCCACTTAGTGGCCACGGAAAGGTCAACCACACTTACAAGCGGATGCTCCGTATCCAGGCCGAAAAACCTGTTGTAGTCATCCACGCTGTCCATCCTTATGATTTCTCCGTTCTGCATATAACCTGATTTTATCCGGCAAAGTTAGGACCTGTCATGATTTTATCAAACTTTCTTTTTGCGCCTTGGAGAATCTTTCCGGGCATTGCCCATGCACCCCAGCCCGGCAATGCGGTCCGGAAATCACATGTCACGATAACTGAGGCTTCAGAAAACGGAATTGCGGTACAAATACCGAAGATTCATATACAGTCCGCTTCATTCCAAGCCCTTAACTTTGCATCCGTAAAATTTTCCTGAATCATTTAAACTATCATGAAACACATAACCATATATGCGCTCATAGCATTGACCATCAACATTTTTCCGATTATGGCACAAGACAAAATCAAACAGACTGCAGGACGCGACCAGCTTGGAGAATTTGCTCCGAAATTCGCGCAGCTTAACGATGACATCCTTTTCGGCGAGGTATGGAGCCGCACAGAAGAACTCAGTTTACGTGACAGGAGCCTTGTCACCCTGACCTCGCTCATCAGCCAGGGGCTCACGGATTCGTCTTTGGCGTATCATCTGCAAAGCGCAAGGCAAAACGGAATCACACGGGAGGAAATTGCTGAAATCATCACACACATAGGCTTTTATGCAGGATGGCCAAAGGCTTGGGCCGCTTTCCGCATCGCAAAAGATGTTTGGGAGAAAGAGAGCGCAGAGCAGCCGCAGCCAACTCCCGAGGAAGCCTTCCGGAAAGAAATGATTTTCCCTGTGGGAGAACCCAACACTGAGTACGCGGCATATTTTACCGGACGCAGCTGGCTCGCTCCCCTGTCATCCGGCCCTATAAAAATCTCAAACGTGACTTTCGAACCGGGATGCCGCAACAACTGGCATATACACAAAGCATCCTCGGGAGGAGGACAGATGCTGATAGGAACCGGAGGACGAGGCTGGTATCAGGAAGAGGGAAAACCGGCGGTCCAAATCCTGCCAGGAACCGTAATAAGCATACCTCCCGGTGTAAAACATTGGCATGGAGCCGCTTCTGACAGCTGGTTCGCCCATATTGCATTTGAAGTACCGGGGGAGAATGCGTCAAACGAATGGCTCGCTCCTGTAACTGACGAGGAATATAGGAAAGCCGGAGAATAGCGTGGAGTACAAACCACTACATATCAGCAAGTTACACACATGCGATTCCCCTTTCCCGGGGCATCGTTTTCACACATTACATTATCATACAGAATCTTACGCTCCACAGATACATTGTCTGTAACCATTAAAACCATATTCAATGAAAACAATATCCAACACTGAATTCGGAGGCGAAAGGCCTCTGTTTGGCTCCCATGACCTACGCCTGGACAATGTGACCATACGCGAGGGAGAGTCTGCACTTAAAGAATGCAGCAACATAGAAGCCGTCAATTGCCGTTTTGAAGGCAACTATCCTTTCTGGCATGTCCACGGATTCACAATTGAACAATGCTTCTTTGACAAAGGAGGCAGGTCTGCACTATGGTACTCCGACCATCTGAAAATGAAGGATACCATAATTGATGCACCCAAAATGTTCCGTGAGATGCATGAAATCGACATTGAGAATGTACTGATGAACGATGCTGATGAAGTTTTCTGGAAATGTAACGGAATCAGTGTAAAGAACCTGAAGCTGCATGGAGGCACCTATCCTTTCATGCTCTGCCGGAATCTGCGCATCGACGGCCTGGAAAGCGACAGCAAATATATCTTCCAGTATGTCAAGGATATGGAGCTTCGCAATGCACGGATCACCACTAAAGACGCCTTGTGGGAATGCGAGAATGTAACGGTATATGACTCAGAGCTGAACGGTGAATACCTCGGATGGCATTCACGTAACCTGAGGCTGGTCAATTGCAGGATTTCAGGTACGCAGCCCCTGTGCTATGCTGAAAATCTGACACTTGAAAACTGCATAATGGACAGCAGCTGCGACCTTGCATTTGAATACAGCAGCGTGCATGCGACCATAAACAGCCCAGTGAGAAGCATAAAGAATCCGCGCACAGGCTGCATCAAGGCAGAAAGTTATGGCGAAATAATCATTGACGGCAACATCAAGGCACCTGCAGACTGCAGGATTGAACTTCTTTAGGGTGTTCATGATTACCATTCATGATAACTGTTCATGACAACCGCTCATGATAACTGTTCATGACAACCGTTCATGATAACTGTTCATGACAACCGTTCATGATGGCAACAGGAGATTTCGGGCGGTTCATTATGATTGTTACTTAATATGCTCAGGGTTTCTGTCTGCATCAGAGGAATGTTTCCATGCCTTAAATTTTCATTGCAGCAGGCAAGGTTTTGATTTCTTTAAGTAAATTTGCGAAATTAGATTAAACGGGCCGGCCGACTGGATTCCAGCACAGCGGACCGGCAGGCATATATCACAATATGAAATACGATTTTGACGGAATAACTCCCAGGAGAGGTACAAATTCCTGCAAATGGGACACTCCGCAAGAGGACGGAGTGCTGCCTATGTGGGTGGCGGACATGGATTTCAAGACTGCCCCGGCAATCATAAGCGCTTTGCGTGAGCGCGTGGAGCATGGCATTTTCGGCTATACGAAAGTGCCTCAGGCTTATTACGATGCAGTAACAGGATGGTTCTGGGGAAGGCACGGATGGGAAACCAGGCCGGAATGGATTATTTACACAAGCGGAGTCGTGCCTGCACTTTCGGCAATAATCAAGGCAATGACAGAGCCGGGAGACAAAGTCATAATCCAGACTCCTGCATACAATCACTTCTACTCGTCAATCCGGAACAACGGCTGCGAGCTCTCCTCAAACAGTCTGATTAATAACGAAGGGGAATATTCAATTGACTTTGAAGACCTTGAGGAGAAAGCAAAAGACCCGAAAGCCAAACTGATGATTCTATGCAATCCGCATAATCCCTCAGGACGGGTCTGGACACTTGAAGAGCTTACCAGAATCGGAGACATCTGCTTGAAACACAACGTATTTATAATAGCGGACGAGATTCATTGCGAATTGACTTATAGAGAGCACAAATACATTCCGTTTGCTTCAATTTCTGAAAAATTCCAGAAAAATTCAGTGACATGCGTTTCCCCAAGCAAAGCTTTCAACATTGCGGGCCTGCAAATCGCAAATATAATAGCTTCTGACGAAACCGTCAGGGAACGTATTGACAAGGCAATCAACGAAAATGAGGTCTGCGACGTCAGCCCGTTCGGAGTGCTTGCCACAATAGCCGCCTATAATGAGAGCGGAGATTGGCTTGATTCTCTGCGGGAATACATCTATTCGAATTACCTTTATCTCAAAGAATGGTTCGGGAAATATCTGCCAGAGCTGCGTATCACACCTCTCGAGGGAACATATCTCGTTTGGATAGACTGCAGGGCATCAGGAGAGAGCTCATGCGACATTGCATCCAGACTGGAAAAGGAGCATAAAGTCAAAGTCAATCCCGGCACAATGTACGGCGACCAGGATGGCGAAGGTTTCATACGACTTAACATAGCATGTCCGAGAAGCATGCTTGAAGAAGGCCTGAACCGTATCTTAAGTGCATTCAGAGAGGAAAAATAAACCGCATCGGGAAGGCATGGCAGACAGGATGACAAAAGAGCAGCGCCACAAGTGCATGGCAAGCATCAGGAGCAAAAATACCAGCCCGGAGCTTGCCGTCAGACGTGGTCTGCATAAACGCGGCTTCCGGTTCCGGATACATGTCAAAAGCCTTCCCGGCACGCCCGACATCGTGCTTGCCCGCTGGAAAACCATAATTCTTGTCAACGGCTGCTTCTGGCACGGACATGAAAATTGCTCCAAATATGTCACTCCGCGAAGCAACAAAGAATTTTGGGAAACCAAGATAGCCCGCAACAGGCACAGGGACGAAGTGACAACAGCCCATCTGACCGCCTTAGGCTGGCATGTTCTCACCATATGGGAATGCGAGACATGCGGACGTGACCGCCTTGAGACATTGCTCGACAGAATCACAGACCAAATCCGGATTGTCTTCCCCAAAATGCAAGAGGAAAGCAGACGGCGCAACCAAAGCAAAGCTTCCGCAAAACGCGAACAAGAAGAAATAATGAAGCGCCAAGCCGCCCTCGAAGCCGAAATAGATGCCCTCTACCCCATCCCCAAACGCATAAGGCGCATGTCAAAAGAAGAGGGTGAATTCTAAAAAGTCAGACTAACTCTCTGAGAATTGAATATTTGGAAACAAGGTTAGTTGAGTTGACATTTCCAGAAAGGCTTTTCCTTTACCGGCATGACTTGCAGGTTCTCCTGACAAGTTCCCAACAGAACATCAACAAGCACGTTGGGAACCATAGCAAAGCACAAATAACTATCAATCAACAAATTAGAAAAACAAGAGGTTCCGAACAGAACATCAACAAGCACATTAGGAACCAAAACATATCACAAACCGCTATCAATCACCAACTTAACAAAAACAACAAGTTCCCAACAGAACATTAGAAAGCACATTGGGAACCGAAGCAAAGCAGAAACAACTAACAGCCAACGACTTAACAAAACAACAAGTTCCCAACAGGACCAATACAATCCTGTCGGGAACCAATGGTTATTATCCAAGCATCAATTTGAATTGCCGGCACAAGCCAATCAAACATATGCCACGATACCAACAATCAATGGAATATGTTTAATAATACGACCTTACAAAAGCAATCAAACTCCCAGAATCCCCTAATGACAATCATGATGAGCGCACGCCTCACCGTTGTCATGCAACTTTCTGGCAAGGTAAGCCTCCGCAAGCTCCCTAACATCACCGCTGCATCCGCGCAGCACCTCAATCCTCTGCGCCTCAAGCACATTCTTAGCTCCCTGTCCCATATTTCCGGCAAGCATGACCTCTACACCCATCTGCCTAAGCACAGGCGCAATTCCGCTCTTGCACCCGCATCCCTCAGGAGAAGCCAGCTTGTCCTCAGAAACAATATTCCCGTCAACAACGGTAAAAACAGTATAATAAGCACAATGTCCAAAATGGTCATCAACCCGTCCATCTCTCGTAGGTACAGCAATTTTCATCATATCATCCTATTATTTAAAAGTTCAGCCACGAAACATGCAGCCAATTTACTCAAAATCCGCCAGACCGCACCGGCATGATTACCCCGGCAAACGGAAAGCACCGGCAAAGATAGCAAAGCCTCCCCACAAAACCGCCTTCTTCAAACCAATTTCCAGACATCGCAACAAACCGCATCACCGCAAAATCACCAATGCGGGACAAAGCATCCTCCCAATCATGCAATATATTTGGTATACGAATGAGTTTGCTCCCATTTATTATGACAGCCTGATATGTCATACTAAAACTTATGTATCATCTTTGCATTATCGTGGCAAGATATATTATAGAAGCTATTCCTCCATCATTTTGGGTGTCAGTCAAGAAAAGGGGCAGTAAAAAGTTTTAGCTTCTTTTCCTATCTCAAACAGCGAAGAAGTTCAGAAAAAACGAATGGAGTTATTTCACTATGAATACCAGCGTGAGCGACAACAATACCAGCAGCAAAAAGATAAAGAAGATGATGAAAAACTTAATGCTATTCTGAAATACACACGAGATACATTTAAACGTTTTGATTTGGATGAAAATGAGATTTTCCAAATATGTGAATGTATTCGTTATTTTGTGACCAATAGGCGAGTTCTTTCTATGACTGAAATTCATATCAAGAAACACAGTTCTATTACCCAAATCTCTTTTAAGAACTTCGCTTGGAATATCACTTTCCAATATAATATAGGTAGAGATATAACTACATCATTTGTGACGGCAACATTTGCCGAATGGTTTACCAACTCCACGTTTGACACCGTAAGAAAGAATCTGCGGACTACTACGGGTCGGCATAAAATTGAAATTGACGAAAATATCTTATAAAAATACGGTATCTAATCTGTTTTTTAACTTTCTCATCTAAGTATATGACAAAAATTTGAAAATATCGATTCGATAACGGTTTATGTGGT
>ERZ777011.1083-NODE-1083-length-32899-cov-3.879887_pt1 | contig 32899 bp, 26 predicted proteins | sample MGYA00374964_ERZ777011 | MGnify/ENA primary metagenome ERZ777011 (study PRJEB29310, sample SAMD00008975) | mouse gut metagenome | study: EMG produced TPA metagenomics assembly of the Metagenome analysis of fecal microbiota from mouse which was promoted...
CAGAGGAAGAAGCCAGACGGAAGGCGGAAGAGGAAGCCAGACGGAAGGCGGAGGAAGAAGAGGCGAGACGAAGGGCGGAAGAGGAAGCCAGACGGAAGGCAGAAGAGGAAGCGCGCAAAAAGGCGGAAGAGGAAGCCAGACAGCGTGCATATGAGGAAGCCAGACGGAAGGCAGAGGAAGAAGAACGCGCACGGTTAGAAGCTGAGATCAAACGACGGGCAGAAGCCCGTAGACTTGCAGAGGAGGAGGCTCGTAAAAAGGCTGAGGAAGAGAGGCTTCGGAAGGAGGAGGCTCGTAGAAAGTTAGAAGAAGAAGCAAGAAGGAAGGCGGAAGAAGATGCTCGTAGGAAGGCTGAGGAAGAAGCTCGCAGAAGGGCTGAAGAAGAAGCTCGTAAGAAAGTGGAAGAAGAAGCGCGCAAGAAAGCAGAGGAAGAGGCTCGCAAGGCGGAAGAGGAAGCTCGTAAGAAAGCAGAGGAGGAAGCGGCTCGTAAGAGGGCTGAGGAGGATGCTCGCAGAAGGGCGGAAGAGGAAGCGCGCAAGAAGGCGGAAGAAGAGGCTCGCAGGAAAGAGGAAGAGATAAGGCAAGCAGAGGAAGCAGCGCGTAAGAAGGCGGAAGAAGAAGCACGTAAGAGGGCGGAAGAGGAAGCAGCCCGTAAAAAGGCGGAAGAAGAAGCCCGCAAGAAGGCCGAAGAGGAGGCAGCAGTCCGGGAAGCACAGGAACAGTTGAGAAAACAGGCAATGGAAGAAGAAGCGGCCCGTGTAGCAGAATCTGCGGCTGAACAGACCTCTGGCCTGCCGAAAGGAGCAGAAGAATTCCTGGGCAAGTATATGACAGTGGAATCCATTCGTCAGCAGATGCGGGAGGCTATTGTTGCTATTGATACAAATCGGAGTGAGCCAAAGAATATTGTGATTCTTTGCAAGCATGGATTTGGTACAACGAATATCGGAATCGATTTTGCAAAAAGTTATTATGCAATGGGAGTATGCAGGAACAGTACGGTTGCTGTTATTAAAGCAGCCGCATTCAATAAGGTGGATCTGAACTCTGCTGTAGGAAAGCTGCAGGGCGGATGTCTGGTAATTGAGAATGCGGGAAATGTAAGACCGGAAAAGATTGACCAGCTGGCAGATGTGATCAGTAATCCGAATAATGATATTGCGGTTATATTAACTGGTGAGATGGAGTCTTTATCACGGCTGTTTTCAAGCAATGCAAAAATGGTTCCGCACTTTAAGCATTTGATTCAGATGCATCGGATTGACAATGGCGCTGTTTATGAAATTGCGCAGAATTATGTTAAACAGTTAGGTTATGAAGCAGAGGACAGAGCATTATCAAGACTGAAGAATCTGATGCTTGGGGTAGAAGATGGTAACCTGGATCGTGTTCTGAAGATGGTAAATGATGCTGTGAGCAGGGCAGAAGACCGCATGTTCCGTGATTTGGGCGGGACAGATTCCCTGACAGAGCAGAAAATATTGATTGAGTCAGATTTTGAATGATGTGGGAGGCTGCGTGAATTTCCGGCAAAGGTGCCGGAATTCATGTCAGCCCCTTGCTATGTTATTATATTTGTGAAAGAGGAACAAAGATGTTTGATATGGATATCGGTATCGATCTCGGTACCGCAAATGTACTGGTTTATGTAAAGGGCATGGGGGTAGTGATCAATCAGCCTTCTGTCGTTGCATTTGAAAAGGATACCAAGAAGCTGATCGCGATCGGAACAAAGGCGAAGAAGATGATCGGGCGTGTGCCGGAGAATATAGATGTGATCCGCCCGTTAAAGCAGGGTGTTATTTCCGATTATACCGTGACGGAAAAGATGTTAAAGGCGTTTATCAAGCAGGCCATGAGCCGGAAGGCAACTCTGCGGCGGCCTAAGGTCTGCATTTGTGTGCCAAGCGGAGTAACAGAAGTGGAACGAAGAGCGGTAGAGGATGCAGCCTATCGTACCGGCGCCCGCTCTGTACTGATCATGGAGGAACCGGTTGCTGCTGCCATCGGTGCCAATGTAGATATTGTTCAGCCCTGTGGTAATATGGTAGTGGATATCGGAGGCGGAACTACAGATATTGCGGTCATTTCCCTGGGCGGTCTGGTCGTGAACCGTTCTCTAAAGGTTGCCGGCGATGATTATAATGATGCCATGATCAAGTATATCCGGCGGAAATATAACCTGTTGATCGGAGAACCTACCGCAGAAGAAGCCAAGATGGAGATTGGCAGTGTCTTTCCAAGACCTACGGATGATTTTATGGAGGTAAAAGGTCGGAATCTGGTGAATGGTCTGCCGGACCGGGTCCGGGTATCTGCCAACGAGACCATTGAAGCGTTCAGTGAGGTGACAGCGCAGATCCTGAATGCAATTCTTGGAGTGCTTGAGATCTGTCCGCCGGAGCTGGCAGCAGATATTTCTCAGCGTGGAATCGTACTATCCGGCGGCGGCAGTATGATATATGGAATGGAGCAGTTGATCGAGGCGAAGACCGGTATTCAGGCGATCGTAGTGGAACAGGCATTAGAAGCAGTTGCACTTGGAGCCGGAAAGTCGGTAGAGTTTATGCATAAGATTAAGAATAATTAACCATGATGATACATGATTTTCTTCCTGTTACAATCGAAGATATGCAGCGCAGAGGCTGGGATGAGGTGGATTTTGTCTATATAATCGGTGATGCTTATGTAGACCATCCATCTTTTGGTCATGCCATTATCAGCCGGTGCTTAGAAGCGAATGGATATCGGGTCGGGATCATTTCTCAGCCTGACTGGAAGCAGGAGGACAGTATTACGGTATTTGGCAGACCAAGACTTGGATTCCTGATTACCGGCGGAAATATGGATTCCATGGTAAACCATTATTCTGTCTCGAAGAAGCGGAGACAGCAGGATGCCTTTACACCGGGCGGTGTGATGGGAAAGCGGCCGGATTATGCAACGGTAGTATATGGCAATCTGATCCGGCGTGTTTATAAGGATGTTCCGGTTATCATCGGCGGGGTTGAGGCAAGCCTGCGAAGACTGGGCCATTATGATTACTGGTCTGATACGGTAAAGCGGTCCGTATTGCTGGATTCACAGGCGGATATTTTGTCTTATGGCATGGGAGAGCGATCCATTGTGGAAATCGCAGATGCATTGAACAGCGGAATTGCAGTACAGGATATTACATTTATTGACGGAACGGTCTATAAGACAAAGAATCTGGATTCTGTTTACGATGCAGTAATACTGCCTTCCTATGATGCGATCAAAGAGAGTAAGGAGGCGTATGCTAGGAGCTTTTATACCCAGTACTGCAATACGGATCCGTATTCCGGCAGGCGACTGGCGGAGGCCTACGGGCCAAACCGGTATGTTATACAGAATCCTCCGGCAAAGCCTTTGACCCAGACAGAAATGGACCGCATATATTCTTATGGCTATATGCGGACCTATCATCCTTCCTATGAAGACGCAGGCGGAGTGCCGGCGATTCAGGAGGTAAAGTTCAGCCTGGTCAGTAACCGTGGATGCTTTGGAGGATGCAGCTTTTGTGCATTGACCTTCCATCAGGGGAGAATTGTTCAGACCAGAAGCCATGAATCAATTCTGGCAGAGGCGGAACAGATGATATGGGAGAAGGATTTTAAGGGATACATTCATGATGTGGGAGGCCCGACTGCGAATTTCAGACATCCGTCCTGTGAGAAGCAGTTAACCCATGGAGTTTGTCCGAACAAACAATGCCTGTTTCCAAAGCCCTGTTCCAATCTGAAGGTGGATCATTCCGATTATCTGGAGCTTTTACGAAAACTGCGGGCGCTTCCGAATGTAAAGAAGGTATTTGTCCGTTCCGGAATCCGTTTTGATTATGTTATGGCGGACAGGGATGATACATTTCTTTGGGAACTGTGTGAGCATCATGTCAGCGGCCAGTTGAAGGTGGCGCCTGAGCATGTGGCGGATGCGGTATTGCAGCGGATGGGGAAGCCGCAGCAGGCGGTATATCGTAAGTTTGTTGATAAGTATAAGCAGATAAATGAAAAATTGGGGAAAAAGCAATATCTGGTTCCATATCTGATGTCCTCCCATCCGGGATCTACTTTAAAAGAGGCGGTGGTACTGGCGGAATATCTGAGGGATCTGGGATATATGCCTGAACAGGTACAGGATTTCTATCCTACACCATCCACGATCTCTACCTGTATGTATTATACGGGTCTGGATCCAAGAACCATGGAATCCGTCTATGTACCGACGAATCCTCATGAAAAGGCAATGCAGCGGGCATTGATCCAGTATCGGAATCCAAAGAATTATGATCTGGTGGAGGAAGCTCTGCAGCGGGCAGGAAGAACAGATCTGATCGGATATGACAGAACCTGTCTGATCCGTCCGCGGAAGGGCGGCGAAAGCGGTGACAGACTGCGGACAGGTGGTGCAGGAAGAACACGCAAGACTCAGGAAGCAGGCCGGGGAAGGAACCGGGAACCGGAACAGAGCAGAAGACAGAAGGAGGAAAAGCGGAGAGAAGGACCGGCAGATAGGAACCGGCAGGAAGAGAATGGAAGGCGGAAGAAACGGACGATCCGGAATGTGCATCCGGCTAAGAAACGATAGCAGACACAGGAACCGGCGAAACTCGTAAAGCGCGTTTTGCCCGGTTGCAAAAACATCAAAATTATGCTAAGATGTTCACAGCTTGTGTGCGGGCTGTGTTACGGAAAGTCTGTATACAAAAGAATGCATAGGATCATGCAGAAAAAAATAATGGAGGATGATTGTGTTATGTCGAAGAAAGTTGTATTAGCAGGCGCATGTCGTACTGCAATCGGAACCATGGGCGGTCAGTTGAGTACTGTTCCGGCAGCGGAGTTAGGATCTATTGTAATAAAGGAAGCATTAAAGCGTGCAGGCGTGTCACCAGAGCAGGTGGATCAGGTATATATGGGCTGTGTTATACAGGCAGGACAGGGGCAGAATGTAGCTCGTCAGGCTTCCATTAAAGCAGGACTTCCGATCGAAGTGCCGGCTGTTACCGTTAATGTAGTCTGCGGTTCTGGTCTGAACTGTGTCAATATGGCGGCACAGATGATCCAGGCCGGGGATGCTGATATCGTTGTAGCTGGTGGTATGGAGAACATGTCTATGGCACCATATGCGTTGAAGCAGGCCAGATTTGGATACAGAATGGGAAATAATACCATGGTGGATACTATGGTAAATGATGCATTATGGGATGCATTTAATGATTATCATATGGGTATCACTGCAGAGAATGTATGTGAGAAGTATGGCATTACCCGTGAGGAGCTGGACAAGTTTGCTGCATGGAGCCAGCAGAAGTGTGAAGCGGCCATGAAGGAAGGAAAGTTTAAGGATGAGATCATTCCGGTTGAAGTAAAGACGAAGAAGGCGACTGTAGTTGTAGATACAGATGAAGGCCCGCGTCCGGGTACTACGGTTGAGGGAATTGCGAAGCTGCGTCCGGCATTTAAGAAGGATGGTATCGTAACAGCAGCAAATTCTTCCGGTATTAATGACGGTGCGGCTGCTATCGTAGTTATGAGTGAAGAAAAGGCAAAGGAATTAGGCGTTACCCCGATGGCAACCTATATTGCAGGTGCATTAGGCGGTGTAGATCCTTCTATCATGGGTATCGGTCCGGTAGCTGCTACCAATAAGGTTATGGCAAAGACCGGCATGAAGATTGATGATTTTGATCTGATCGAGGCAAATGAAGCATTTGCTGCACAGTCGATTGCAGTACAGAGAGATTTGGGATTCAAGGACGAAGTATTGAATGTAAACGGTGGTGCGATCGCACTTGGACATCCGGTTGGTGCATCCGGCTGTCGTATTCTGGTTACCCTGCTTTACGAAATGCAGAAGCGGGATGCTAAGACCGGTCTTGCTACCCTTTGTATTGGTGGCGGCATGGGCTGTGCAACTGTAGTAAAGCGTGACTAAGAGATCGAAGAGAATCAGGATATAAAGGAGAGAATGTAGATGGAATTCATTACTTATGAACAGGACGGATGGGTAGGCGTTGTTACCATCAATCGACCAAAGGCACTGAACGCATTAAACAGCCAGGTGCTGGAGGAGTTGGATGTGGCTTTTCAGGCCATTGACCTGGATGCGACCAGAGCAGTCATCTTAACGGGCGCCGGGGAGAAATCCTTTGTGGCCGGTGCAGATATCGGAGAGATGTCTGCATTGACCAAGGCAGAGGGTGAGGCGTTTGGCAAGAAGGGCAACGACGTGTTCCGTATGATAGAAACCTTCCCAATCCCGGTTATTGCTGCCATTAACGGATTTGCGTTGGGCGGCGGCTGTGAGATTTCCATGAGCTGTGATATCCGGATCTGTTCTGAGAATGCTGTATTTGGACAACCGGAGGTGGGGCTGGGGATTACCCCGGGCTTTGGCGGTACCCAGAGACTTGCCCGTCTGGTAGGTCCGGGCATGGCGAAGCAGATGATTTACGGAGCAAGGAATATTAAAGCAGATGAGGCCCTTCGTATTGGTCTTGTCAATGCAGTTTATCCGCAGGAAGAACTGATGGATGCAGCAAAGAAGCTGGCAGGCGGTATTGCAAAGAATGCACCAATCGCTGTTCGTGCCTGCAAGAAAGCGATCAATGAAGGTCTGGAAGCGGATATGGATCAGGCGATCGTCATTGAAGAGAAGCTGTTTGGCAGTTGCTTTGAAACAGAAGATCAGAAGTACGGCATGGCATTCTTCCTTGACAAGAATAAGGAAAAAGTAAAAGAACCATTTCAGAATAAATAAGGATTAGGAGGAGAAGTAAATGGTAGTAGGTATTATTGGTGCAGGAACCATGGGTTCCGGGATTGCACAGGCATTTGCAATGACAGATGGTTATGATGTACGTCTCTGTGATATCAAGCAGGAATTCGCAGATGGCGGTAAGGCAAAGATTGAGAAAAACATTAAGTTCTTGATCGGCAAGGAAAAGATTACACAGGAGAAGGGCGACGAGATTCTTGGAAAGATCAAGACCGGTCTGAAGGATATCTGTACGGATTGCGATCTGGTAATTGAGGTTGCTCCTGAAAACATGGCGATCAAGAAGGATACATTTAAGGAATTAATGAGTATTGTTCCGGCTGACTGTATGTTTGCAACCAATACCTCTTCCCTTTCGATTACTGAGATCGGTGCAGGTCTGGACCGGCCGATCATCGGGATGCATTTCTTTAATCCGGCAGACCGTATGAAATTAGTAGAGGTTATCGCTGGTGCAAATACTCCGGCGGAATTAGTAGATAAGATCAAGGCGATTTCTGTTGAGATCGGCAAAGAGCCGGTTCAGGTAGAAGAGGCACCGGGCTTTGTTGTGAACCGGATCTTAATTCCGATGATCAATGAAGCGATCGGCATCTATGCAGAGGGAATTGCTTCGGTAGAAGGAATCGATACTGCCATGAAGCTTGGTGCAAGTCATCCGATGGGACCGCTTGCTCTGGGGGATCTGGTCGGTCTGGATATCGTGCTTGCCATTATGGATGTTCTGTATGCGGAAACCGGAGACTCTAAGTACCGTGCGCATCCGTTGCTTCGGAAAATGGTTCGTGGCGGTAAGTTAGGACGTAAGACCGGCAAGGGATTCTATGATTACTCAAAGTAATTACGCATGACGGAACAGTGAAAAAGAATATAAATGGAGGAATAAAAATCATGGATTTTTCTTTAAGTAAAGAACATGAGATGGCGAGACGCCTGTTTCAGGAATTCGCACAAAATGAAGTGAAGCCTCTTGCTCAGGAGGTAGATGAAACCGAGCAGTTCCCAAAGGAGACCGTTGCAAAGATGGCAAAGCTGGGCTTCTTAGGCATTCCGGTAGCAAAGGAATATGAGGGACAGGGGTGTGATCCGCTGACTTATGTTATGTGTGTAGAGGAGCTTTCCAAGGTATGCGGTACGACAGGCGTTATCGTATCCGCACATACATCTCTTTGTGTTGATCCGATCCAGACCTATGGTACGCCGGAGCAGAAGGCAAAGTATCTGCCGGATCTGGCCAGCGGTAGAAAATTAGGCGCATTCGGACTGACCGAGCCGGGCGCTGGAACAGACGCACAGGGACAGCAGACCAAGGCAGTATTAGACGGTGATGAGTGGGTGCTGAACGGTTCTAAGTGCTTTATTACCAATGGTAAGGAAGCAGATGTCTACATAGTAATTGCAGTTACCGGTACGATTGAGAAGCGTGGAAAGTCCATGAAGGAAATTTCTGCATTTATCGTAGAAAAGGGAACACCTGGATTTACATTCGGAACCAAGGAGAAGAAGATGGGTATCCGTGGATCTTCTACCTATGAGCTGATCTTTACCGATTGCCGGATCCCGAAGGATAATCTGTTAGGGCAGAAGGGGAAGGGCTTTGGCATTGCCATGCATACCCTGGATGGCGGACGTATCGGTATTGCCGCTCAGGCACTTGGACTTGCAGAGGGCGCATTGGAGACGACGATCGAATATGTAAAGGAGCGGAAGCAGTTCGGAAGAGCCATTGGCGCATTCCAGAATACCCAGTTCCAGTTAGCAGACATGGCAACAAAGGTAGAAGCAGCAAAGAATCTGGTATACAAGGCAGCTATGAAGAAAGCAGAATATCAGACAAATCCGAAGGTTTCCTACTCTGTGGAAGCTGCTATGGCCAAGCTGTATGCGGCAGAGGTTGCAATGGAAGTTACGACCAAGGCAGTTCAGCTTCATGGCGGTTATGGTTATATCCGGGAATATGATGTAGAACGTATGATGCGTGATGCCAAGATTACTGAAATCTATGAAGGTACCAGTGAAGTTCAGAGAATGGTTATCTCTGGCAGCTTGTTAAAGTAGTGGAAAATAGCACAAACACAGAAAAAGGAGTGAATACAGTGAAAGTTGTTGTATGTATTAAACAGGTACCGGATACAAAGGGTGGTGTAAAGTTCAACCCGGATGGTACGCTTGACAGAGGCGCAATGCTTACGATTATGAATCCGGATGATAAGGCTGGTTTAGAGGCAGCGCTTCGCTTAAAGGATCAGTATGGTGCAGAGGTTACAGTTATTACCATGGGTCTTCCGAAGGCAGAAGAGGTACTGAGAGAAGCAATGGCAATGGGTGCTGATAAGGGGATTCTCGTAACCGATCGTGTATTGGGCGGTGCGGACACCTGGGCTACCTCTCAGACGCTGGCAGGTGCGATCCGGAACTTGGAATATGATCTGATCATTACCGGACGTCAGGCGATTGATGGAGATACCGCACAGGTTGGACCTCAGATTTCCGAGCATCTGGGAATTCCGGTTATTTCCTATGCACAGAATATTAAGGTAGAAGGTGACAGTGTGATCGTGGAGCGTCAGTATGATGACCGCTATCATGTCGTAAAGGCAAAGATGCCTTGTCTGATCACTGCACTTGCCGAGTTAAATGAGCCACGTTATATGACACCGGGCGGAATCTTTGATGCTTATCAGGCAGAGATCACAACCTGGGGCAGAGCAAACCTGGTAGATGTAGATGATTCCAATCTGGGTCTGAAGGGTTCACCGACACAGATTGCAAGAGCTTCCGATAAGGTAAGAAAGGGTGCCGGTGAGAAGGTTGCTTTGGATCCGACGGAGGCAGTGAATTACATCGTTGACAAGTTAAAGACAAAGCATGTGATATAATAAAACTAAGAAAAGCGTGGTGAAAAAAATGGGATTAGAAGAATATAAAGGAGTATATGTCTTTGCTCAGCAGGTTGATAACGAAATTAGCGGAATTGCATTCGAATTGATCGGCAAGGGTAAAGATCTTGCAAAGGATTTAAATACAGATGTAACCGCAGTATTGATCGGTTCGGATGTAAAGGGTCTTGCAGATGAGCTTGCTGCTTATGGTGCAGACAAGGTTATCGTTGTCGATGATCCGGAATTGAAGGATTACCGGACAGAGCCTTATACACATGCACTTGCTTCCGTGATCCAGGAGTATAAGCCGGAGATCATGCTGGTAGGCGCGACTGCGATCGGACGTGATCTGGGGCCTCGTGTTTCTGCCCGTATCCATACCGGATTAACTGCAGACTGTACCCAGCTGGAGATCGGCGATTTTCCGATCAATCCGATTCCAGGTAAGGAACAGTTACATAACCAGTTATTAATGACCCGTCCTGCATTTGGCGGTAATACGATTGCAACGATTGCCTGCCCGAATCATCGTCCACAGATGGCTACGGTTCGTCCGGGTGTTATGCAGAAGGCACCGAAGACAGAAGGTGCTAAGGCAGAAGTGATCGAATTCAATCCTGGCTTTACGCCGGACAACAAGTATGTGGAGATATTAGAGGTAGTTAAGGCGGTTTCCGATACAGTTGATATTATGGATGCCAAGATACTGGTATCCGGCGGACGTGGCGTTGGCAGTGCAGAGAACTTCAAGATGCTGCAGGATCTGGCAGATGTACTGGGCGGTACCGTAAGCTGTTCCCGTGCAGTTGTAGATTCCGGCTGGATGCCAAAGGATCTGCAGGTTGGACAGACCGGTAAGACTGTTCGTCCGAATGTATATTTTGCGATCGGTATTTCCGGAGCCATTCAGCATGTAGCCGGTATGGAAGAGTCTGATATCATCATTGCGATCAATAAAGATGATACTGCTCCGATCTTTGATGTGGCAGATTACGGTATCGTAGGCGACCTGAACAAGATCGTACCTGCATTAACCGAGTCTTTAAAAGCAGAATTAGCTGCAAAATAAGAGTAATATAACACAAGAATCCTTTTGGGGACTGCCGTTAGCGGCAGTCCCTTTTCGCTGTGATATAATTTGTGATTGCAGACAAAAAGAAAATCTGTAATAATATAAGCAATAACAATACAGGAGCAGGAAGAGGATGAACCTCCAGATAATTTCGGAAGAACTTGAAATGCAGGAAGAAAATAGGCGGAATTCTGTTTTATATGAAATACAGGATGCGTTAAAACAGGCAGATTTTTTGTGTGACCGGTACCGACAGCGTCTGAAGGCAGTGGAGCGGCGGAAGCGGAATCTGATCCATACCTCTGTAATCTTTGCTTGCGTTGCCCTGGGCTTGCTTTTATTAGCTGCTCTGGTTGGCAATCTGGCAGCTGCGGAGTTTGGAATCTGGGCAGTGGGATTGTTTATCGGTCTAAGCTCCTTCGTGATCTTAGGATTTGCAAAAGTATTGATCTCCTACGGGATTCACAGCGGGATCCTTCCGAGGCGGAACGTATATACATTGAAGGAGGAGGAGCAGGATCTGCATCATTTTATGAAACGTCTGGAAGATGCCAGAAGGCGGATGGAGGATTTTCTAAATCAGGAACAACAGTCCGAAGCAGCAGGAAGACAACTGCTGAAGGAGATCGAACCGGAACTGACGGAAAAGGAACGCCATGCAGATTATCTGTACGGGGAGTCTGATAATCTGTCATTGTAACATGACGGATTGTATTCTGTCTTAAAAGTGTGAGGAAATCGAAGGCTCAAGGGGAGTATAAAAGGATGAATTTTCAGATTGATTCAGAGGAATTTGAAGTACAGGAGGAGAATAAGAGAAATTCGATTCAGTTTGAGGTGCGGGAAACTGTAAAGCGGGTTACATTTTTAACAGACCGGTATCAGCAGCGATTAAAGGCCGTAGAGCGACGGAGAAAGAATCTGATCCAGAATGCGGGTGTGTTTGCCTGTTGTACGATCGGACTGGTCATGATTGCAGGGATCATGGCATTGATCGTATCGGGTTCGGCACAAGGAATGGTATTTTCCATGTGGGCGATCGGGCTGTTTATCATTCTTTCGGTTGCTTTAAGTTTTGGAACCATCCGGATCCTTTGGTCTTATGGAGTTCATACAGCGAAGCTTCCGAGAGGGCGTGTTTATACACTGAGTATGGAGCGACAGGATCTGAATCAGTTTTTAAAACAATTAGAGGAAGCCGAGAAGAAACTGCGAGATTTTTTGGAACAGGGACAGTGGGAGGAAGAGAACGGGAGACAGTTATTAAAGGAAGTAGAGCCTTTGCTTACAGAACAGGAGCGGCGGGCAGACTACTTATATGGGGAGCGTCTAAAGGGATAGTGTGGTATAAGATAGAAAGCAGGAGAGACCGGGGATTTGGAATTCCGGTTTCTCCTGCTTCTCTTTTTAGGCTTAGTATTCTCCTGCCTTTTCCTCTCCATTCATAACACGGAGGGCGCCCTGTGCCAGTGCCAGCAGTTCATCTTCGCCAGGGTATACAGTGATGCCACTGATCCAGTCTACCTGTGCAGACATGGCATCTACAGTTTCCTGTCCATATGCGATGCCGCCAGTCAGGATGATCTGGTCAACCTTTCCACCTAAGACCACAGCCATAGCTCCGATCTCTTTGCATAGCTGATAATGGAATGCATCTTCCACTGCCTTTGCAGTTTCATTACCCTCATGAGCCAGCCTGATCACATCACGCATGTCATTGGTTCCCAGATAAGCGTTGAAACCGCCATTTCCACAGATCATCCTGGTTACTTCCTGCTGGGTATATTTACCGGAGAAGCAGAGACGGATGAGGCTGCCGCATGGAAGACCACCGGTACGCTCCGGTGAAAACGGTCCGTCGCCATCTAACGCATTGGCAACATCAATTACTCTGCCGCCCTTATGAGCGCCTACAGAGACACCGCCGCCCATATGTACTACGATCAGATTCAGGTCTTCATATGCTTTGCCGGTTTCTTTGGCATAACGCTTGGCAACTGCCTTCTGGTTCAGCGCATGAAAGATGCTGATTCTTGGCAGTTCCGGATGGCCGGAATAACGGGCAACCGGTGCCAGTTCGTCTACAACAACCGGATCAACGATAAAGGATGGTATATCCGATCCGATTTCAGAAGCGATTTCCTTTGCCAGAATACCGCCCAGATTGGAGGCGTGCTGTCCCTGCCTTCCGATCCGTAAGTCCTCTAATAAGGCATCAGAGGTAGTATAGGTACCGCTTGGGATCGGCTTTAACATTCCGCCGCGTCCAACGACCACGTTAATAGAAGTCAAAGCAATATTGTTATCCTCCAGTGCATGCAGGATAACCTCCTTCCGGAAATCTTTCTGATCGATTATGGAATTGTATTTTGCGATCTCCTCGGTAGAGTGGCGGAGTGTGGTCTCCATAATCTGGGTTTCATCCTCAAACACACCAATCTTTGTAGATGTAGAGCCGGGATTGATGATCAATATTTTATACGCCATAGTGTAAGTCCTCCTGAAATTATTAAGTATTCGTTCTATTTGCAAAAAGAGTCCTGCGGTTAGTTATTCATTGCTTCGGCAACGACAGCGGCCAGGGCAATGGAATTTACCTTTACCTCAAAGGTATCGGAACGGGAAGTGAGAATAACCGGGGCCTTGGTGCCGGTCAGGATATTTCCGTTCTTAACATTCGGGCAGGTGTGAACCAGACTCTTATAAGTGATGTTGCCGGCATGGATATCCGGGAAGAGAAATACATCAGCATCTCCTACGATCTTCCGGCCTTCTGCACCCTTATGTCTTGCGGCTTCCGGATCCAGGGCAAGATCGAAGGAAAGCGGTCCGTCAATGATACAGCCCGTAATCTTACCTTCTTCATTCATTTTTGTTAGTTCGGCAGCTTCTACTGTTACCGGCATCTTTGGATTGACGACCTCGACTGCCGCCAGAGGAGCAACCTTTGGATTCGGAATGCCACAGGCATGTACGATTTCTACTGTATTGTTAATGATATCCACCTTGTCCTCCAGGGAAGGATACGGAATAAATGCTACGTCTGTTAAGAAAAGCAGGCGGTCATAGCCAGGGATCTCAAATACGCATACATGAGATAAGGCTCTGCCGGTACGCAGCCCTACTTCTTTATTCAATACACTTTTCAGAAAGTCCTTGGTATCGATCAGGCCTTTCATATACATATCAGCCTCTCCATTGTGAACCAGTTCCACGGCTTTGGTAGCAGCCTCGATCGGATCCTTGATATCAATGATCTCGTAATCCGACAGATCCATGTTCATCTGTCCGGCAATCTCCCGGATCTTGTCTTCGTCACCCACCAGAATGGAATCTGCAATGTTGCGCTCCTTTGCTGCCCGGACAGCCTCTAATACCGCATCATCCTGTGCAACTGCAACAGAAAGCTTCTTCTTGGAACAGGCTGTTACCTTTGAAATCAAGTCTTCAAATGTCTTACTCATGTTTTACACCTCTGTACTTTTATTTTATATGTATTGTCCCTTCGGGAACCAATCCTTACGGATTATTTTACCACTTTCCTGTATTCAGGGTCAAGGAAATGCAGAAAAAACCGGAAATTAAAGAAATGAGGTTATTTAACCGATATACCAAATAGGACTGTTTTGTCTGAATACGGAAATGGAATATTATTAAGGCATTCTCAGTTGGGAAATTACATAAAATATTATGAAAAAGTATTTGTTTTGCATACAAGATATGGTATAGTATTTTTGTATGAGGTGTACATATGGTTTTTTCTTCCTTATGCAGGTGGATATAAATATGATTTGGTCATAGATGAAAAGGAAAACGGGGTGAGCGAATGAAAGCAAAGGAGTATATCATTCAAAAACTGGTAGAGGCAGGGAAGCGGCACCGCTGGATGAAGTATCCGATGTTGGCGCTGGTTTCTTTGATCAGTTTCTTCTTTCTTGTGCTGGAAAAATGTATGGAGCGTCCAAAGCGTGCAGTTATAGTTTTGGTATGTATGGTCTTGATCATCAGTCAGGGCTGGTATCTGATCAGTCTGGCTGAGGAAGAAGCCAATCACGGACCGGAAAGTGTTGCCCAGGGACCGGATGCAGCAGATAGTACGGATATTAATATGATCAGTCCGGATGATCCGTCTGCCGATACAGATGGCATTGATCAGATGGCACCGGTCGGGGCAGATGCCAGTCAGGGACAAAGAGCAGACGATCTGCCATATATGATCACATTGAATGCAAATGATCCGAATTTTCCGGATATTATCTATGGTTCGATCGGAAGCTATTCCCAGCCGGACTTTAATGCAAGCAGTGAATATCAGTTGGTACCTGCAATTCCGAGTGACAGTCACCTTTGGGAGTATGCAGGCTGGTATGTACAGGGCAGACCGGATGTGGTTTTCAATATTGGAACACCATTGACCAAGGATGACTGGCTGGCTTATGGTACAACGAATGAGAATGCACATTTTCTGTATCTTTCAGCAAACTGGAAGCGAATCGGATATAAGATTACATATATGAATGGAGCATCGGTTCTGGACAGTGACTATGTTTCTCTTACGGACGGTGCTGCAACCTGTAATCTGAAGACCTTTGACAGTCTTTCTGTCAAGCCGGTTAAGACAGGATATCATTTTATCGGCTGGACGATCGATACGATCAATTATACGGAAGATCAGGAAATTATTTTTGGAAACGGGGGATATAATAAGGATGTGATTGTAACCCCTCAATGGGAAGCCAATACTTACACGATAGAGTTTACAACGGGTGTTACAGATGACAGTGTAACCGGTACGATGCCATCCATAGAGTGTACCTATGATAAAAATGTAAGTCTGCCGGTACCGGATCCGGATAATGGCGGTTTTGGACGGGAAGGATATTCCTTTGTCGGCTGGAAGCTGCTTTCCAATGGTTATATTTATACACCGGGTGTGGATTTTACAGTCAGGAACCTGACTGCTGAGAATCATGGTATTGTCACACTGGAGGCGCAATGGGTATATAACGTTGCAGGTCTGCCATCCGAGTATAAGTTTACGTATGGTGAAGAGGTGGCAAAGACTGCAGAGGTCCGTCGTCAGGTTGAAAACGGGGAAGCAAGGTTTGCAGTCACCCTGACAGATGTATCCGGAGAGACAACAGATGGCATTACGTTAAATAAAACGAATTATACAGATGTAACCGGCCTGTATGTGAATCCGGCAAGTACGGATGGTGAAGGCTGGGCAGGCTTCGATCTGATCACAAAGGATAAGAACGGGATCCGGACAACTGGTAAACTCGTATTGCAGTTTACGGTAGAAGACCTGAATAATCCGGTAGATGAGAATGGAGATTCCACAACGGTTTATCCGATCGTGACCATTTATCTGAATCCAAAGCCTCTGACCATTACCGGTGTGGAGAATGCAAGTAAGACCTACGATGGAAGCACCATTATCGGTGTAGGAAGGATTCAGTTTGAGGGTAAGGTTCTGGATGATGATGTACGGGTATATAGTGAAGGACAGAACGGAACCTTTGATGATCCGAATGCGGGTACCGGCAAGTCCATTACTTTAAAGCTGGTATTGGAGGGTGCTTCTGCTCATTATTATAAGGTGCAGGACGAGATCACACTGCAAGGCATCGGTACGATCAATAAGCGTATCGCACATGTTACCACTGCTCCGGTTTATGCAGAGAATAAAGATTTTATACTGACTGGTGAGGAACCGGAATACAGTACGATCATTAATATGGATGATCTGCCGGAGCTGGTTGCTGCAGCAGATGAACAGATCATTCAGAATTCAATCCGGGCGGATGCATATACCTGTGACTATAAGCCGGGATATCAGTCTGGTGAATTTGCGATCGGTATTGATCCTGCCAAGGTGGAGCTTGTCAATTATGAGCTGGTAGTCACGCCGGGAACGCTGCGGGTAGAGCAGGAAGAGCCGATCGAAATGATCAACTATGAGGTGATCGGCAGCCGTCTCCCGGGTAATCTGTGGTATTATGATGAGGCGCCTCGTGTTACTCCAACTGGTAAGATGGCAGATTATGATATGGTTTATATTACCAACGACAGTTCTGACCGGGCGCTGACCTGCGACTCGCGATTTGGCAGAGAGATGCTTGTAACAGAGGATCTGTATGTGGCAAATAAGGATACGACCCTGTATATTCAGTTGGGAAAGAGCGGAACCGGTGCAGTTACTTCCATGGTTCCGATTGAAATAAAGGTAGATACCACGGCTCCGGTCATTGATGCGAATAATATAGAAGTTCGTTCTGCAAACACCGGCGGTTTCAGCAAGGTGGCAAATTTCCTGAGCTTTGGTAATTTCTTCCAGGAAAGTCAGGTGGTTACGGTTCCGGTAACGGATAATCTGAGTGGGGCGAAGAATCTGACTTATTGGCTGGGAGATAATATATGGGAGGACGGAATCGAAATCGGTATCCGGAATGGAAAAGCATCGTTCCAGATCCCGATGAATTACAAAGGAACGATTGCTTTGATCGCAAGTGATAATGCAGGGAATACTACAACAAAGGCGAATCTGATCGGAATCGAAGGCGGCGAGCTTTGGGTAATTGAGAATCAGGCACCGGAAGTAAGAGTTTCTGCAGAAGATCCGGCAGGAAATATGGTGTATTCCGGTGAGGGCCGATATTATAAATCAGTAACGATGACTGCGGAGGCAAAGGATTTAGACTCCGGAATCGCTTATCTGATCTGGAATGTAACGAGAGATGGTGAGGTGATCACGGAGGATGCAAAGGAGTATGTATCTGACAGGAGCCAGCTTCTTACCAGTTATGATTTTAAACGGGAGTTTACAGAAAGCGGAACCTATACAGTATCCGTTACTGCGTATGATAATGCAGATAATGTCAGTATTCCGACAACAGCATACCGTTTTTCCGTAGATGGTACTGCACCGGAGATTCAGGTATCACCGGCAGATTATGATGCAGAATGGAGTACGGAGAAGACAATTACATTTTCACTTGCAGACAAGGGAAGTGGAATTGCGATGGTAACACTGGAAGGGCCGGATTATCAGCCATATCCATTTACAGCAGTAGAGGGAAAGAACAATGCGTATACCTTTACTGTGAAGCAGAAGGGTACCTTTACCATTCGTGTAGCAGATGGTGCAGGGAATACGAGGGAACTGCCATTGGAATTTACAAGGGTATCTTCTGAGGTGCCGGATGCACCGAAGGTAACCACAAGACCGGCGGTTCCACAGAATGCGGAAGGCGGCTGGTTCACTTCTAATCCGGAGATTACGATCACAGCACCGGATTCTACCCCGGATGGCACCAAAATCTTTATGTATTACCGTTTGTGGGAAGAAGGAACAGAAGAACCGGGTGGAAGCCAGGATGTGAATGGAAGCTTCCGGCTGCCGCGGGAAGGTATATGGAATCTTCGGGCATGGACAGAGACAGAGGCCGGTATGAAGAGTGCATCGGAAGAAGTGTTGCAGCTTCGTTATGATGAAACAGCTCCGGTGATATCCAATATCATGGTAAACGGCACTGGAACGGCACATAAGGTCAGCTTCCAGGTAACAGAACTTCCGGGATGTTTAGTCAGTCTGGAAGCGATATATAATAATGACGAGGCAAATGCACAGAAGCTTGGCTTTACCTATGCCGGGAATAGTGTATATACCTCAGGCTTTACTGCAGCGATGAAGGGAAGCTACCGGATCAAAGCAACGGATGCAGCCGGAAATACTGCTTATGCAGATGCATTTGAGCCGATTCATATTACAGTGACTGGAATCAGTGGAAATGTAGAGAATGGGATTATAATCACCGGACGGGCGGAAACAGGTACCTTTGCTATTGATTCCCTGACCGTTAAATATGGTCCGGCAGGGCAGGAGCTTACATTGGATGCAGATAATCTTCTGGTTACGACGGATGCGAATGGAAACAAAGCGTTTACTGCAAAATTCACACAGTTGAGTGAACTGTCCAGATACGGCTTTCTGATCACTGCACTGACGCAGAACGGAGAATCCGGTTATTATACCGGAGTATTCAAGACGGGTATCCGTAATGGAGCAGGCGTGAATGTTGCCGGAACCGTTCATGATGAAACATTGGCAGATAATGCATCAACTCCATTGTATATTGCATTGTATGATGGCAATGATATCGTTCAATATCAGAGTGTAAAGAATAATGAAGCCTTTATGTTTACCAATCTGCCGGATGGTGTGTATATGGTACGGGCAATGAATGGAAATCGTTCGGTCAGCATGGGGCTTGTGATTCAGGGACAGAAGCTGGTAGAACCAACAGGTGCTATTCGCCTGGTGCTTCGTTCCGGTCAGTCTACATCCGTGGAGTATGATGGTAACGGTATGCCGCAGGTATCCGTCAGCGGATTGGAAAATCTGTTTGGAGATACGACGAATTTCGGCAGTGACCAGGATTATGCGGTCATCGATGCTGGTGGATCCGTAGAATTCTGTATGCTGGTAAAGGGGATGCTGGAAAGTGAAGTTCCGGCGTCGGATATGGCATTGCTGATGCAGAATCTTGGAAGTAAAGAACGGGTAGCAATGTATATGGATTTCTCCATTTGGAAGCGGTGTATCGGAGTATTTGGAACCATTTCAGAAAATCAGGTGACCTCGATCTCCGGTGGTAAGAAGATTCGGATCGTCATTCCGATCAGTGATGAACTTGCAGTACAGGAGGGCCTGAGTGTGCTCCGGGTACATGGCGGTACAGTGGAACGACTGGCTGATTTAGATAGTAATCCAAATACGTATACGATTGAAAGTACCTTGTTCTCGACCTATGCACTCGTATATACGGATAACAGCAGTAATAATGATACAACGGATGATCCTGGTAACAATACCAGTACAGAGAATCCGGGTGGCAGCAATACCGGTACCTCTAATAATGGCGGCGCAACGGATATCAGCAAGACACAGAATAATAATTCTCTGGTCTCACAGGCGAACCGATCTCCGCAGACCGGTGACCGTATGCCGGTTGTCTGGATCAGTGTACTGGGAGCAATAGCAGCAGCAGTAGGAATCCTCTTACTAAAAAATAAAAAAAATTGCTGATCTGACCATAACTTACCATAATACTTTATGGAATCCTGAGGATACTATGAGTAAGACATCAAGCTCTTGAAGAGAACAGCCGATGCGTTGGCTGTTCGGATCCTTCCAGAGCATGAGGTCTAAAGTATTCAAAATGGAGGTAGCAATTATGTCTAGCAAGTATTCTAAGAGTGAAGCAATGAATCGTTTCAAAATGGAATGTGCTTCAGAAGTAGGTGTTGACTTAAAGCAGGGTTACAACGGTGACTTAACATCAAGACAGAATGGTTCTGTTGGTGGTCAGATGACTAAGAAGCTTGTTGAAGCTCAGATGAAGGCAATGGCTGGTAAGTAATCGCAGTCAGCCGGAAAGAAAGTTTGTCGAATCTCCGAGGATGATCTCCTCGGAGATTCTTTTTATATAATCTCCCATATTTTAGTGGACATACTGTTATATGCTATGCTATAATTTAGTGATTAATGGGCTTGAACCCAAATACTTAAAAGAGATGGATGGTATATAAGGAGGACTTGATTCAATGAGTTACACAGTAGAAAAGTTAGAAAAGAACATGGCAAAGATTACGATAGAAGTTTGAAAAAGCTATGGTGGAGGCCTATCATAAGCAGAAGAATAAGATTTCTGTTCCTGGCTTCCGCAAGGGCAAGGTACCGATGGCTTTTATTGAGAAAGCATATGGTCCGGCAATATTCTATGAGGATGCTGCCAATATCTGTATTCAGGAGGCATACCCTCGTGAAATGGCAGATTGTGATCTGGAGATCGTATCCAGACCGGGAATTGATGTTGTACAGATGGAAAAGGGTAAAGCATTCATATTTACTGCAGAAGTAGCATTAAAGCCGGAAGTTACTCTGGGTGACTACAAGGGAATTGAAGTAGAGAAGATTGCAGTAGAAGTAACGGATGAGGACATGGAAGCAGAGTTAAAGCGCGTTCAGCAGCAGAATTCCAGAAGTGTGATCGTGGAAGACCGTGCGGCACAGATGGATGATGAGGTTACCATTGATTTTGAAGGCTTTGTAGACGGTGTGGCATTTGAAGGCGGCAAAGGCAGTGATTATCCGTTGAAGCTGGGTTCCCATTCCTTTATTGATACCTTTGAGGATCAACTGGTTGGTAAGAATATCGGAGATGAGGTTGAGGTAAATGTAACGTTTCCGGAGCAGTACCAGTCACCGGAGCTGGCAGGAAAGCCGGCAATGTTCAAGGTTGTTATTAAAGGCATTAAAGCAGTGGAACTTCCGGAATTGGATGATGAATTTGCAAGCGAAGCTTCTGAGTTTGATACCATGGAGGAATATAAGGAAGATATCAGAAAAACTCTGTTAGCAAAGAAGGAATCTGAGGCAAAACGACAGAAGGAAACAAAAGTGATCGACAAGATCGTAGAAGGTGCCAGCATGGATATTCCGGATGCCATGGTAGAGATGATGCAGGAGCAGATGGTGGATGAATTTGCACAGCGTCTGAGTTATCAAGGACTCCAGCTCGAACAGTATCTGCAGTTTACCGGTATGGATATCAATGCATTTAAGGAGCAGTGTAAGCCGGAAGCATACAAGCGGATTCAGGCCCGTCTTGTATTAGAAGCAGTTGCAGAGGCAGAAGCGGTAGAAGTAACAGAAGATGAGATGAATAAGGAATTGGAGAATCTGGCATCTATGTACCAGATGGATCTTGAGAAACTGAAGGAAGTGGTTGGAGAGAAAGAAGCAGCTTCCATGAAGAAGGATATAGCAGTACAGAAAGCAGCAGATATTGTAGTTGAAGCAGCAAAAGAAGTATAATGAAAAAGTGGATAAAAGGAGGCAATTTTAATGAGTTTAGTACCATATGTCCTGGAACAGACCAGTAGAGGTGAGCGTTCGTATGATATATTTTCCCGCTTGTTAAGGGATCGGATCATTATTCTGGGAGAAGAAGTGAATGATACAACTGCTGCTCTGGTAATCGCACAGTTGTTGTTCCTGGAATCAGAGGATCCGTCAAAGGATATCAGCTTATATATTAACAGTCCCGGCGGTTCTGTATCTGCAGGGTTTGGAATCTTTGATACCATGCAGTATATTAAGTGTGATGTGTCTACCATTTGCTGTGGTATGGCAGCCAGTATGGGTGCATTCCTGCTTGCCGGCGGTACACCGGGTAAGCGTATGGCACTTCCAAATGCAGAGATCATGATTCATCAGCCAATGGGCGGTATGCCGAGCGGCAGCCAGGCCAGTGACATGAAGATCACAACCGAGCATATATTAAAGACCAAGAGGAAGATTAATGAGATCTTGGCAAAAGAGACCGGAAAGCCGGTTGAGGTATTGGAACGGGATACCGACCGAGATAACTGGTTAAGTGCTGAGGAAGCCAAAGAATATGGTTTGATTGATGTGGTATTGACCAATCGGGAAAAGAGTTAAAGATTAAATGAGTTAGAGGTGGCTAAATGGCAAATCGTAATGATGAAAGAAGACCGTTAAAATGTTCCTTCTGTAATAAACCGGAGGATCGGGTCCGCAAGCTGATCGCAGGACCGGCGGCATATATCTGTGATGAATGTATCGAGGTATGTTATGAGATTATTCAGGAGGAACTGGAAGAACTGGAAAGTACAGAGATCAATCTTCTAAAGCCGAAGGAAATAAAAGAGTTTCTGGATGATTATGTGATCGGTCAGGAACAGGCAAAGAAGATCCTTTCCGTAGCAGTCTATAATCATTATAAGCGGATCCTGTCAGAAAAGGATTTTGAAGTAGAATTGCAGAAAAGTAATATTATTATGGTAGGTCCTACCGGTTCCGGAAAAACCTATCTGGCTCAGACCCTTGCCAAGCTCTTGAATGTTCCGTTTGCGATCGCAGATGCAACTGCATTGACAGAGGCAGGCTATGTAGGTGAAGATGTAGAGAATATTCTGTTGAAACTGATACAGGCAGCGGATTATAACATCGAACGGGCAGAACACGGAATTATTTATATTGATGAAATAGATAAGATTACAAAGAAATCGGAAAATGTATCGATAACCAGAGATGTATCCGGTGAAGGCGTTCAGCAGGCACTGTTAAAGGTGATCGAGGGAACAGTTGCTTCTGTGCCGCCGCAGGGAGGCAGAAAGCATCCGCTTCAGGAACTGATTCAGATTGATACGACCAATATTCTGTTTATCTGCGGCGGAGCCTTTGATGGTATGGATAAGATCATTGAGAATCGGATCGGTCAAAAGGCCATTGGATTCAATGCGGAGATTAAACAGGTAGAGGATAAGGATATTGGTGAACTGTTCCGTCAGATTTTACCGCAGGATTATGTAAAGTATGGATTGATCCCGGAATTTGTAGGACGTGTTCCGGTTACGGCCGCCCTGGATATGCTGGATGAGGAAGCATTGGTCCGGATTCTGGAGGAGCCGAAGAGTTCCCTGGTGAAACAGTATAAAAAGCTCTTTGAGATTGACGGCGTAGAACTGGAATTTGAACCGGAGGCTCTGACCGCTATAGCAGCAAAAGCGATGGAACGGAAGACCGGTGCCAGAGGATTGCGGGCGATCATGGAAGACGTAGTTATGGATCTGATGTATGAGATCCCTTCGGATGATCATATTAGTAAATGTATCATTACCAGGGATGTTGTTGAAAAGCAGGAACCGCCGGAATTAACATATTCAGATCGGCCGATTCCGAAAAAAGCACTATTACAGAAACACTTAAGAAATAATGGAGAAATCGCATAGCATGAGGCAGCCGGGTCTTGTACCCGGCGCTATGTTTCAATAAGAGAAATGATTGACGGAGGGTAAATTCGGTGAAGGACAGATATAGTATGCCGATGGTTGCATTACGGGGGATGACCCTTCTTCCACATACCACGGTTCATTTTGATATCAGCCGCAGTGAGTCGATTGAGGCAGTGAAGCTGGCTATGGCAGCCGACCAGTATCTATATGTGGTGACACAACTGGAGAAGGATAATTCTCAGGGCTTTCAGAAGGATAGTTTACATAATGTTGGATGCGTGGTGAAGGTGAAGCAGATCATTAAGATTCCAAAGAATGTTGTACGGGTTCTGGTAGAGGGAGAATACCGCGGGGAGTTGATCACATTCGAGGAACAGGATTCCTGTTATCAGGCGGAAGTCAGGATATGGAAGGATATAGATTTAAGCAGTGAAGAAGAGGAAGCCTATTGCAGCAGTCTGTTAGACGCGGTCCGCGCCTGCTATGATGCAGGGATGAAGATCAACACTGCCGCACTTCAGAAGCTGTCAAAGCAGAAGAAGGCCGCAGTGTTAATTGATATGCTGGCAGAGCAGAGTCCGTTCTCATATGAAAAGCGCCAGGCAATTCTGGATATCGAAGACCTGCATGAGCGGGTAAAATATGTATTGACGTTGCTGCATAGTGAGGCAGAGATTTATCAGATACGAAGGCAGTTACAGGAACAGCTAAAGGGATGTGTGGAGCGGAATCAGCGGGAATATGTATTGCGGGAACAGCAGAAGCTGATCCAGGAAGAATTAGGAGAAAAGGACGCTTCTGATACTCAGGAATACCGAAAGGAACTGGAAAGGCTACAGGCGCCACAGGAGGTGCAGGAAAAGCTGAGAAAAGAAATCCGACGGTTGGAAGCAATTCCGGTTACCTCTTCAGAATCTACCGTATCCCGAAATTATATTGAAACTCTGCTGGAATATCCATGGAGCAAAGCGACAGAGGATAATCGGGATCTGAGACAGGCGGAACGGATTCTAAACGAGGATCATTACGGGTTGGAAAAGGTGAAGGAGCGGGTATTGGATTTTCTGGCAGTACGGAATATGGTATCAGCAGGAGACAGTCCGATCATCTGCCTGGCAGGGCCTCCGGGAACCGGAAAGACATCTGTTGCCCGTTCGATTGCGGCTGCTGTAAATAAAGAATATGTACGCATTTCCTTAGGTGGTGTCCGGGATGAAGCAGAGATCCGGGGGCATCGAAAGACGTATGTAGGAGCAATGCCGGGACGGATCGCATCTGCAATTACCAAGGCCGGGGTAAATAATCCGCTGGTGTTGTTAGATGAGGTGGATAAATTAAGCAATGATTATAAGGGTGACCCTTCCTCCGCTCTGTTAGAGGTATTGGATGCAGAGCAGAACTGCAGGTTTGTGGATCACTATTTTGAAGTGCCGATCGATCTTAGTCAGGTGCTGTTTATTACAACTGCCAATGACGTTTCCCGTATCCCGAAGCCTCTGTTAGACCGAATGGAGCTGATTGAAGTTTCCGGCTACACGCAGAATGAGAAATTTCATATTGGAAAAGAAATTCTGTTACAAAAGCAGCGAAGGCGGCATGGCTTGAAGGCAAAACAATTTCAGATCGACGATGCTGCCCTGAACCGGATCATACAGGAATATACCAGAGAGGCAGGGGTCAGAGGGCTGGAACGGCAGATTGCTGCTTTATGCCGGAAAGCAGACCGGGTGATTGCCGGTGGCGAACGGAAATCTTTAAAGATTACCTGTCGAAATCTGGAGCAGTATCTGGGGATTCCTAAGTATGAGCAGAATGTATGGGATATAGAACCAAAGACAGGAATTGTAACCGGTCTCGCATGGACCAGTGCAGGTGGTGATACGCTAAGTGTTGAGGTTAGTCTGACCCCCGGTACAGGAAAAATTGAATTGACCGGTAATCTGGGAGATGTAATGAAGGAATCTGCGAGGCTTGCGATCAGTTGTGTTCGTTCCATGCTGGAGGAGGACATTCTAAAGGAACAGGATATCCATATCCATGTACCGGAGGGCGCTGTTCCGAAGGATGGTCCTTCTGCAGGTATTACCATGACAACGGCCATTTATTCAGCCGTGACCGGACGTAAGGTTAGGGGAGATATTGCCATGACAGGGGAAGTCACCCTGCGGGGAAGAGTTCTCCCGATCGGCGGATTAAAGGAAAAGCTGCTGGCAGCGAAGCAGCATGGTATCCGGGAGGTGCTTGTACCGGAACGGAATCGTAAGGACATCGGAGAGTTAAGTGAAGAGATTACCGGAGGTATGAGGATTACCTATGTGACAGTCATGGAGGATGTGCTGAAGTGCGCACTGCTGTCGGGAAAGGATGAACGGGAATGATAATTAAAAGTGTAAATCTGGAAACCGTTTGTGGAATCACAAGTAAATTACCGGAGAATCAGCTTCCGGAGGTTGCGTTTGCGGGAAAGTCCAATGTGGGAAAATCTTCATTGATCAATGCATTGATGAATCGGAAGTCCTATGCCAGAACCTCTTCCCAGCCGGGGAAGACCCAGACCATTAATTTCTATAATGTGAATAATGCGTTATATTATGTAGATCTGCCCGGATACGGATATGCCAGGGTTTCAACGGAGATTAAGGCAAAGTGGGGAAAAATGATAGAGCGATATCTTCACAATTCCAGACAGCTTCGTCTGGTATTCCTGCTGATCGATATTCGTCATGAACCTTCCGCTAACGATTGCACGATGTATCACTGGATCGTTGAGAATGGGTTTCATCCTGTGATCATTGCAACCAAGCTGGATAAGATCAATCGAAGCCAGATTCAGAAGAATCTGAAGGTGATAAAGGAGAAACTGGATCTGGTGCCAGGTACTCCGGTAATTCCCTTCTCTGCCGAAACGAAACAGGGCAGAGAGGAAATATGGGGGATGATTGAGGAATTCCTGCTGTCAGTTCCATAGCTGGCGTACCAGATAATCATAGATGGAATTGCTTTTTTCCTGCCAGGTATCACAGATGCGGGTTGCCTGTTCCAGGGTAGGAACGTTTAATTTTATATCCAGCATGGTTTCCTTTCGTTCCAGAATGGTACACTGAACTGTATATTCCTCCCGTTTTGCGGGATAATAGGTTGCAAATATCTCCACCTCATTCCGAAGATTGATCTTTTCTGCTGCAAAGTAGGCATAAATATCATCTTTGATAGCGGTGGAGATTTTGTAATCAAACATATCCAGTGCTTCCTTTCCCTCCGGAGTCAGGTGAAACTGGGTGGTATTCCGGATCTGTTCCGACTGGATGAAGCCTGCGTCTTCTAATTCATTTAACGCCTGCTGGAAGCTAAAGTAGTTTGTATAACCCTTATCCAGAATAAACTGGGAAAGCTGGGAGGTGGTTAAGGGAAAATCCACCCGGTCCAGCATAAAGAGTATGATTAATTTGTATAATGTAAGACGATTGTCTGACATAATCAGATAACTCCTTTGTAACAATCTGTAACAATCCTGTTTAACAGATATGTGCTTTGACAGCATCTGCAACGACATCTGCAATTCGGGGATCGAAGGCCTTCGGCATAATATTATCTTCATTTCGTTCTTCATCGGATACCAGGCCGGCGATCGCAAGTGCTGCTGCCAGTTTCATGTCTTCTGTGATCTGTTTTGCCCGTCCTTCCAGGGCACCCTTAAAGATTCCCGGAAAGGCAACAACGTTATTGACCTGATTCGGAAAGTCGGAGCGGCCGGTTCCGACTACTCTTGCACCTGCTGCCTTTGCAACGTCCGGCATGATTTCCGGAACCGGATTTGCCATGGCAAAGAGGATTGCATCCTTATTCATGGATGCAACCATTTCTGCAGTCACCAGATTTGGTGCAGACACACCTACGAAAATGTCGGCACCCTTGAGCGCATCCGCCAAAGAACCCTCCTGTCCGTCCAGATTTGTCACTTCACACATTTCCTGCTGGGCCCAGTTCATATCCGGAGTATTTCGATTCAGCATTCCTGCTTTATCACATAATATAAGATGACGGAATCCATAGCGGAGCAGAAGCTTCGAAATGGCAATTCCGGCAGAACCGGCACCATTGACTACGATCCGGCAATCTTCTTTGTTTTTACCAGTCACTTTCAGGGCATTAATAATTCCTGCAAGTACAACAATGGCAGTTCCGTGCTGATCATCATGAAAGACCGGAATATCAAGCGCTTTTTTTAAACGTTCTTCGATTTCGAAGCAACGGGGTGCGGAAATATCCTCCAGATTAATGCCTCCGAATACCGGTGCCAGGTGAATGACTGTATTCACGATCTCATCCGTGTCCTGTGTATCCAGGCAGATCGGTACCGCATTCACATTCGCGAATTCCTTAAATAGTACAGCCTTTCCTTCCATGACCGGAATGGCGGCCTTCGCACCGATATTGCCCAGTCCTAATACAGCGCTTCCATCGGAAACAACTGCGATCGTATTCGCTTTGCTGGTATAGGTATATGCCAGTTCCGGATGCTCGGCAATGGCCCGGCAGGGTTCTGCAACACCGGGTGTATAGGCAAGGGAAAGATCCTCTGCTGACTTTACCGTGCATTTTGACTTTGTTTCCAGTTTTCCATTCCATTGTGCATGGAGCTCTAATGCTTTTTCATATACGTTCATCTGATACATCCTTTTCTGACCTTGGTTTCTGATTCATTTTGTCATTAATAATATAACATCTGAAAAAACTTCTATCAAGCCTTTCTATAAAAATTTCCTGCCAAATGTAAAAATAAATTTAATTCTATAATGGGAGAAAATACCTTTACCTGAGAAAAAACTTGTGGTATAATTTGCCTTGAGGAGGGGCCCGGCGTAGCCGGGAGGAGCCCTGAAGGCGGCTGTGATAAAGTATCAATACAGCCGGGGATCATGATGGAGCAGAGCGAGATCATGATAATGAACAGATTTTAATTCTAATGATCATATATTCGTTTTAAACCCTTAGAACCCATTAGATATATTACATAGAGAGGAATCGTATATGGAATTAAGCAGTATGACCTTAGCAGAATTGCGTGAATTGGCAAGAAGCAAACAACTAAAAAGTATTACAGCATTGCGCAAACCGGAGCTGATCCGGTTATTGCAGGCGGCAGAAGCGAAGGAGGAGACCGGAGGAGAACAGACCCAGAGACCTGCAAATGCAGCAGGTACCAGGACGGTGAAGAAGGAGACCGAGCCAAGAAGAAAACCAGCAGTGGAGGAGTCCGGATCCCGTCCGAGACCGAATGCTGATAAAACACAATCTGCTGAAAATCGAACGAATAATAAGTATGCAGCAAGATTTGATGCAAAGCCATCCAATTCCGGTTATGGAGAGAACCGGCAGAGCAGAGGGAATACCCGACAGAATAGCAATGTTAGTTCCCGGAGCAATGGAAAATCAGATAACAGAACGGAACGTCCGGAGAGCAGGATCGTGGAACGCAGTGGGAATGCAGGAGAGGTCAGACAGCCGGATGTGTTGCGGTATGAGGTAAGATCTGCAGTCCGGACAGAGAGTAATCCGGAGAATCGAAATACACGTACCGAGCTGCAGGAGCCTCAGGCCTATGATACGAATCGGCAGGAGCTTCCGGCAGAAGAACGGAGAATGCCGAATATTCGAAACGAGGCATTTACTTTGGAAGAATTCTTAAAGCTGGAGAATCCGGAGGTAACCGCGTTAGACAGTGGAAATGAAGTAAAAGGCATCTTAGAGATCATGGAGGGGTATGGTTTCATACGGAGTGCGAATTATCTTCCGGGCGATAGTGATGTCTATGTTTCACCGGCACAGATCCGTCGCTTTAACTTAAAGACCGGCGATATCCTCGATGGCAATACCCGGGTAAAAACACAAGCAGAGAAATTCAGTGCGTTATTGTATATACGGTCTGTGAACGGTTATCATCCGTTAGAAGCACAGAAGCGAAGACCATTTGAGGAGCTGACGCCAATCTTCCCGGAGGAGAAGATTAAGCTGGAGCAGAGAGGCGCAGATATCCCGATGCGTATTGTGGATATGATCGCACCGATCGGCAAGGGACAGAGAGGCATGATCGTATCGCCGCCAAAGGCAGGTAAGACGACTCTGTTGAAGCAGATGGCCAAGACCATCAGCAATAATCACAGGGATATACACATGCTGGTCCTGCTGATCGATGAAAGACCGGAGGAGGTAACGGATATCCGGGAATCCATTGAAGGACCGAATGTGGAGGTAATCTATTCCACCTTTGATGAGCTTCCGGATCATCATAAGCGGGTGGCAGAGATGGTACTGGATCGTGCCAAGCGTCTGGTAGAGCATAAGAAGGATGTAGTGATCCTGCTGGACAGCATTACCCGTCTGGCAAGGGCGTACAACCTGATCGTACCGCCGAGCGGACGTACCCTGACCGGCGGTCTGGATCCGGCTGCACTATATATGCCGAAAAAGTTTTTTGGTGCGGCAAGAAATATTCGGGAGGGCGGCAGTCTTACCATCCTTGCAACGGCTCTTGTGGATACCGGAAGTAAAATGGATGATGTGGTATTTGAGGAATTTAAGGGAACCGGTAACATGGAACTGGTGCTTGACCGGAAGCTGTCAGAAAAGCGGATCTTTCCTGCGATCGACATCAGTAAATCCGGCACCCGGAGAGATGATCTGCTGTTGTCAAAGGAGGAGCAGGAGGCAATGTATCTGATCCGCAGGGAAATGAGCGGTTCCAAGTCGGATGAGGCGATTGAGGAAGTGCTGAAGCTCTTTGTGCGTACCAGGGATAATACGGAATTTTTGAGTCTGGTTCAAAAGTCACTGGGGCGAAGATAGCTGACATGACAACTGTTTCTATAGGATTTGCGGATATTTTGTAAAATAGGCTTGCAATCAGGGAAACTCTATGCTAAAATGAGAAAGCTGTTGGGCGAATGATAGACGTTACGTCTGCTCAAATAGATTAGGAATTAACGGTGAGGTGAAAAAAATGAAAGAAGGAATCCATCCAGATTATTACCAGGTAACGAATTTGTTACAGGATCAACAAAAGAAGATATCCATGTGGAGATCTGCTCCAAGTGTCATTCATTCTACACTGGTCAGCAGAAGGCAGCTCAGGCTCGTGGACGTATTGATAAGTTCAATCGTAAGTATGGTGTGAATCAGTAAGAATAAGAAGTGATAAGGTTGGGATTGAATGTCCCAACCTTTTTCAGTATAGGACTGGAGGAAACATGAAACGTATATATATAGGCGGTCAGGCAGTCATCGAAGGGGTCATGATGAAGAATCAGGATCAGTATGCCATTGCTGTCCGGAAGCCGGATCAGACAATTGAGGTAAAGGTAGAGAATTATGTTGCCATGGGTGACCGGGCGGCAATCCTTCGAATTCCGATCATACGGGGGATTGTGAATTTCATTGAGTCTCTGGTGATCGGTATGAAGACGTTAACATATTCTGCCAGCTTTTATGAGGAAGAGGAAAATCCGGCTGAAGCTCCGGCAGAGAAGGCAGTCAAAAAGGGCGGGGAAGGAATTCTTATGTTCATTTCTGTCTTCCTTTCCATTATTCTGGCGGTTGGATTATTTATTCTCCTCCCGGCCTTTCTTTCCGAGTTTATTCGGAAAGGAATTGACAATAATATTGTTGTGGCCTTATTGGAGGGCGTAATACGATTGATCATTTTCCTGTTGTATATTCTGGCAATTTCCCAGATGAATGATATGAAGCGGGTCTTCATGTATCATGGTGCCGAGCATAAGACGATTAATTGCTTAGAGGCAGGCGTGCCGCTGACACCGGAAAATGTAATGCAGTATACCCGGTTTCATAAACGCTGCGGAACCAGCTTTCTATTTCTTGTTATGATCATCAGTATTCTGTTTTTTATGGTGATCAATGTTGATCAGACTGTGTTACGAATGGTACTGCGGATATTACTGGTACCGGTGATTGCGGGAGTATCCTATGAGTTTATCCGGCTGGCCGGCCGAAATGATTCCTGGATCATTCGGGCGATCAGCGCACCCGGATTATGGATACAGCGGTTAACAACAAAGGAGCCGGATCTGGAAATGCTGGAGGTGGCCATCGCTTCGGTGGAAGGCGTACTGGACTGGCGGGCATATCAGAGAGCATTGAATGCTGAGGCGGCAGTTTCAGAGGAATTGGAATCATTGGAGGAAACAGAGGCATAAGGATCATGACGTTGCAGGAGTTATGGAAAGAAGGAAATCAAATACTTTCCGGAGCAGGAATTCCGGAAGCGAGGCTGGATGCCCGCTATCTGCTGGAATGGGCATCCGGTCAGGATCATTCTTTTCTTCTGTTGCATCCGGAACATACAGTAGCAGAGGAAGTAGTACAAAGCTATCGGAATGCGATCCGTCAGCGCTGCCATCATATGCCGTTACAGTATATTACCGGGGAACAGGAATTCATGGGGCTTTCCTTTCGGGTCAATGAATCCGTACTGATCCCAAGGCAGGATACAGAGCTTCTGGTGGAGATGGTTCTGGAGCATCTGCATAGACAGCCGGCAAAGCCGGTACGGATTCTGGATATGTGTTGCGGTTCCGGCTGTATCGGTTTAAGCCTCTGGCTGCTGGCAGAGGGCAATCGAGATCAGATGAGGATGGCGGAATTAAAGAAACCTGGTGGGGAACCGTATCCCGTGGTACTGGCAGATGTATCACCGGAAGCGTTGCAGGTTGCAAGGGAGAATGCAACGCGGCTTCATGCTGACGTAAGCATTGTAGAAAGTGATATCTGGAATCATATCAGTGGAAGGTATGGGATCATTGTATCGAATCCTCCGTACATACCAAGTCATGTGGTAGATACATTGATGCCAGAGGTACAACAGTATGAACCCAGGCTGGCATTGGATGGAGCGGAGGATGGACTTAGTTTCTATCGCAGGATCATAGAACAGGCAGATGGTTATCTGGAGGAGGATGGATATGTATTCTTTGAGATTGGCTTTGATCAGGCAGATGATGTCAGGCAGATACTTGTAGGTGCGGGGTTTGAAGAAGTTACAGTGAAGCAGGATCTTGCAGGCCTTGACCGGGTGATCTATGCGCGGAAAGGCAGGGAAATGTGATCCGGTGATAGATTGATATGAGAATGAAATGCAGGAAAGCAGAAAGAGGATCAGTATGTTTGACAGATTAGAGGATTTATTAGTTCGATATGAGGAAATACAGGAGGAACTGAATTCGCCGGAGATTGCCAATGATCAGGAACGCTACCGGAAGCGGATGAAGGAGTACAGTGATCTGACTCCGTTAGTGGAGAAGTA
>ERZ777011.1088-NODE-1088-length-32844-cov-3.814053_pt1 | contig 32844 bp, 30 predicted proteins | sample MGYA00374964_ERZ777011 | MGnify/ENA primary metagenome ERZ777011 (study PRJEB29310, sample SAMD00008975) | mouse gut metagenome | study: EMG produced TPA metagenomics assembly of the Metagenome analysis of fecal microbiota from mouse which was promoted...
ATACGGCTTGCGGAACTTGTGACAGGAGAATCCGTCAGCCGTTTTGATTTTGCAGCGCTTTGTGATATGCATCACTATATTTTTCAAGACATTTATGAATGGGCAGGAAAAATCAGAGTTATAAATGAAGTGGCAAAGATATTTTCAAAATATTTAGCTGACCTATGGAAGGTGCATCCATATCGGGAAGGCAACACGCGCACAGTAATTACATTTTGCAGTCAGTTTATAGAGAGTAAAGGATTTTATATAGATAGTGATTTGTTTAAAGACCATGCACAATATATGAGAACTGCTTTGGTTGCGGCAACCGCTTTGTTTTCAGATTTAGGAGATAGACGAAAGCAGGAGTATTTAGAGAAGATAGTTTTGGATGCTTTGGAAAGAGGACAGGAAATGAAACAAAGAGTTTCAGATGTTATAAAAAAAGTTGGATTTAAAGTAACAGAAGGACGAATCCGTAAGATTGTATATTGGAATCGTTTAGAGCAGCATGAGCATGGGGAACAGGATGTTAGATTATATTTATTACAAAATGAAGAAAATAAATAAATGACTTATATAAAAATCAAATATTACAGATGCATTTTACAGATGTCGAAAGAGAATAAATTATAGTTTGAATAGTGGATATACCAATGGAAATATGATACAATGTTACCATATAACATGAATCAAAAAGGTAATAGAACCGATATTCTGTGATCAGATATGGAGGTATCATATGATTTATCGTGAATTAGGTACAACCGGATTAAGCGTAAGTGAAATCGGTCTTGGATGTGAAGGGTTTCTTGGAAAAGAGGATGCGTTTACAGAATTACTATTTACATATGCACTGGAGCATGGCGTAAACTGTATGGATCTGTATAGTCCGAATCCCGATCTCCATCGTCAGGTGGGGAAGGCAATCTGTCAGAAGCGGAGCGAATTCATCCTGCAGGCCCATCTTTGTACGGTCTGGGAAAACGGACAGTACCGGGCAAGCAGAACGCTTGCGGAGGTACGACAGTCCTTTGAGACAATGTTAAGGAATCTGGATACCGATTATATTGATATTGGTATGATCCATTACTTAATCTGGAGCCAAAGCGGGAGGAATTGTATGAGACCTGTCAGAGAATGGGCATAGGAATTACAGGAATGTAGGTATTTGGCGGCGGCGATCTGCTGTCGGAGCATTCTCCTGCAGGAAAAGCATTGACAGTTCCTCAGTGTATTCACTATGCACTGACCCGTCCGGCAGTGGCGTCGGTAATGTCCGGTGTACGGAGCATGGAGGAATTACAGGCAACCATTGCCTATGAGAGGACATCGCAGCAGGAACGGGATTATGCATCTGTATTTGCCCCCTTACCCAGGATCAGCTGGCAGGGACACTGTATGTATTGCGGGCACTGTGCACCATGTCCCAAAGGGATTGATGTGGCAGTCGTGACAAAATTTCTAAATCTGGCCAAGGCACAGGGGGAGGTACCGGAAACGGTCCGGGAGCATTATAAGGATCTGAAGAAGCATGCAGATGACTGTATCGCCTGCGGCGCCTGTGAAAAGCGCTGTCCCTTTGGCGTATCTGTCATTGAGAACATGAAGGAAGCAGTTCGGTTGTTCAGATGAAGCAATGCATTATAAAACCGGTTTATTCCTTCAAACAACCGTAAGAATATGAGTGAATAAAATATTTTTGTTTTTGAGGAGAGCAGAAATGGAGACAGAAGAAATATGGAATCAATATGGCATTTCAGATTATCACCGTCTAAAATATCTGGGTGATGATATTAATGAAGTGCTGACGATCGTACTGAAGAATATTAAGGCGGGGATCGGCCTGTTTGAGGTAGGCGAAACGGTCCGTGCATTATACCTGAATGAATCGTTTTTTGAATGCATTGGATATACGGCAGAAGAGTATGAACAGAACCTGAATAATATTTTTTCTACGTTGCATAAAGATGATATAGAAGAGTTTCAGAATTGTATTCTGGAGCATGCGGGAAAGCTGGAACCCATTTACGATACAGTCCGGGGCTATCGTCAGAATGGGAATCTTGGCGTATTTGATATCAAGGGCGCTCCGATCGAGAATAAGATCAGTGACAGTCCGATCTATCTGACCGTAGTTTCTGATGTTACGGACACGATGGAGAAGGAACAGCGGATCATGGAACTGAACCGGCTGAATTCACAGTTGTCTATACAGCAGGAGCGTTATAAGATCCTGGAGGCAACTGCCCGCGGCCTGTTGTTTGAGTATGATCCTCATCAGGATACCATGGTATTCTCCTATAATTTTCCAAATAATAAAAAGCGAAAGGTGATCGAACATTACAAGGAATACAGCAGGAAATCACCATTGGTACATAGCAATCATATTGAAGCATTTCGAAAGGCATTAAGGGATGCCTGCCGGCAGGAGCAGGAAGGCGATCTGGAGTATCTGTCTACGGTTTCCGGAGGCGGCTACCGCTGGCATCTGACCCACTATAAGAGTATGGCGGATGCAGAAGGAAATATATTAAGTGTGATCGGCAGGATTGAGGACATCCATGATGAGAAGATGAAACGGGAACAGTTGAATCGCAAGGCAGATGTTGACGGACTTACCAATCTGTACCGGAAGGAAGTTGCTTTTGAGAAGATGCAGGAATTTGTAACGGAGGCGCCGGAACTGGAATTCTATTTCATTGTCATGGATTTAGATGACTTTAAGCAGATCAATGACCAGTATGGGCATCAGTATGGCGATAAGATCCTGAAGAAGACAGCGGAAGTGCTGATACGTCTCTTTGGAGAAAGCAGTATTATCGGAAGATTTGGCGGAGATGAATTCGTAATCTTAACGAAGGGCATGGCATATGAGGAGGTAAACCGTCTGCTGGATGCCCTGCGGGAAGAAGTAAAGTTTTGTGCAGGTATTGTGGCATGGCGAAAAGAAGAGGATGTCCGTAGTACCTTTGACCGGGCGGATAAAGCAATGTATCAGGTAAAAGCAGGAAAAAAGAACGGGAGCTGCTTTGAGGCATAACAGATAGCAGGGAGGAATGCAACGTGAAGAATACCTATAGTGACCGGATCGGACAGATATTTAACCGAATCATTACCATTAACTTGTCAGTTGTTATTGTAGTATTTATTATTGTCACCACCGTATTATCCTTTCAACTGAGCGATCAGAAGCTGAATGCTCAGGTGAACCGCCTGTCCGCTGCCATTTCAAAGGAAATGCTGGCAAATCAGGTCTTAGTCAGTGCACTGGAGACCTCCGTAGCGAACCTGGAGGTCACTGCCTATGAAGGACGCCATGGCATGAGCGGGAATGTCCGGGTATATGATTCCTGGAAGAAGACCAGAAGTATCGTGGATGTACTGGTGCTCCAGAACGAAAATGTATCGGCGGCATATGCCTGCTATGATACCAATACCACGATCATGAGCGGGGGCTGGGAGGCACCGGAAGATTTTGTGGTTACGGAACGGGACTGGTATCTGGCGGCCCAGCAGAATCCGGACGAAGTCTGTATATCGGAGCCATATATGGATGAGCAGACCGGCGGTTTCTGCATTACCCTGTCCAAAGCCTTACGGGTAAAAGGAAAGGTGGTTGGTGTGGTCGGCATCGATATGTATATGGATAACATTATTTCCATGGTAAATTCCGATAATTCGAGACAGGGGTATCATTTTCTGGTCTCCAGGGATGGAACGATCCTGACCCATATGAGTGAGGATCTGACATTATCCAAAGAGCATGCAGAAACCATGGATACTGCTGTAAAGGGCCGTTATGCTCCTCTGAACCGGTCGGAACAGAAGCTTTGTCTGGTTCTGGATTATAATGGAAGACTAACCTTAATGACAGCTGCCACTATAGAGGAATGCGGCTGGCGGGTGATAACGGCAGAACCGGCCATCATAACCCTTGGTACAACACTGTTGCTGTTACTGTTTAGCATTTTATTGTTAGTCATTACCGTGCTTAACTCCAGAAGAATCTGTAAGAACCGTATGAGTGCCTGGTTTCAGCCGATTGAATCTGTCAGCAGTAAGGTAGGAAATATTTCCGAAGGAAATCTGGAGATTACCTTTGATGAAGAGCCGATCACGGATGAAATTGCGCAATTATCCACTTCTTTAAATGATACGATCGAAAGCCTGAAATACTATATCAGTGATATCAGCCAGGTGGTAAATGGAATTTCAAACCGGGACTTAACCGTTGAAATGCAGGCAGATTATAAGGGAAGCTTTTTAGAGATCAGGGAATCGCTTCAGGTCATTATTGACAGTCTGAATCAGGCATTTACCGGTATTCGAAAGCAGGCGGATGTTGTGGTTGAGTTTTCCAAACAGGTAGAGGAAAGTTCCTTTGCAGTTGCAAAGGGGGCGACAGAGCAGAATGAGGCGATCATGGATGTCGCAGAGAATGTATCCGTACTTTCCGGAGAAATCCATCATATTATGGAGAATGCAGATCATGTCAGTCAGGTTTCTGAAGAAACCAATGAACAGCTTCAAAGTGGGAATGAGGAGATGAAACACCTCCTGTCAGCTATTGATGAGATCAATGAGACCTCGAATCAGATCGGAGAGATTATTACAGCAATAAATAACATTGCGGACCAGACCAGTCTGCTGGCGTTAAATGCTTCGATTGAAGCTGCCAGGGCAGGAGAGGGCGGACGCGGCTTTGCAGTCGTTGCAACAGAGATTTCCAAACTGGCCTCTGAAAGTATGCAGGCAAGTGACAATATTCGGGATTTGATCCTGACTTCCAAGGAATCTGTACAGCAGGGACGCAGTATCGCGGAAAAAACAGCCAGAACATTGAATCAGGGGATTGAAGGAGCACTCCGTTCTCAGGAGGATATCAGGAGGATCGTAGAATTCGTGGAGAACCAGACCAGGGCAGTTGACATGATCAGCAGCCGGTTTGGAGAGATCAGCCGGGTAATCGAGGCGAATGCTGCGTCCTCTCAGGAGAATGCAGCAATCAGCTCTGAATTGATCAACTGTGCCAATGCATTGATGGAGGAGGTAGAACAGTTCCGGCTGAAGGAAGAACCAGCCGAACCGGAGGCATGACTGCTTTGATGGTTATGATTCCGGGTTGTCCGGATCTGTTTTCTGCAGATGCATTGTCTTTACACTCATACCATTGATTTCTACATGGTCGTCTACAGTAATGACAAAGCACTGCCTTCCATTGATGTATTGCGTCTGGATCAGATCTGTCCGGTCGGAATTGATCTTAATGACAATATCCGGCGTCTCAATACTGAGTTTTTTTGTATTTGTCAGGTTCGAAGCTACGAAAGCAGTCTTCGGGCCTGCAATTTCTTCATACTTTTCTTCAAATTCCTGAAGCTCTTCCTGCGGTACTCCACTGATTTCCAAAAGATTCCTGACCTCATGCTTGCTTAAGGTCAGGGGTTCCGGATCGTTTTTGGTTTCTGCGATCATTTCATTTAAGTTCTCATGGATGGAGGAAACCACGTCATAATCGGCATCATCCCCCAGGGTATTCATCAGAATAGACTGAAAAGTTTCCCTCTGACTGACCGGAGACATGGGTGTTCTGCTGCCCAGCAGATGTTCGATCAGTTCCGGATGGCTGTCCTCCGGATTCCTGGTATAATATAATACGTTATGAATATCAGAACCACGGTCATTGAAGGCAGGGAACAGAAAGCCTTTCATCGGCGGCTCCACGATCCAGTCCCGGATCCGTTCGCCTATGCTGTTGGATTCCGGCAGATAGGAAAGCCCGCCTTTACTACGGTTTACCGGACAGATACTGCAAAGCAGAAACGGATACACTTCTTCTGAGGCATCATAGAGTTCTGCACCGTCAGAGGCCCGGCCCGGTACGTCATACGCACCATAGACCAGAATGATATAATAATTCTCCGGATAGTCGAAGCTGGCGATCACCTTATCGTAAAAACAATCTACAAGATCAATATCCTTTAGTTCACTTGCCCGCAGCCGCATTAAGAATTCCTGGGTGCCGCCATCCAGTTCCTGATCGGTAGGGAATTCCATATTTAAAAGATTTTTTCCGATGGTTCCGGACAGGGTGGATTTAAAAATATCATGATACTTTAAGGCTTCATCCTTAGCCAGTGACAGGAAGGCGTCCTGAAGACTGCAGACCTTCTCCTTATTATAGTCTACATAACAGCCGCAGATCCTGGTAAGACAGGAGGATTCCTGTGTAAATAATTTCCGTATTTCTAATGTTTCCTTTTTATTCATAGGTATGCTCCATTCTGATATGATTTCATTTGTTCTTTGGGTTTATACTTCCTGATCCCGATCCATTTTCCATCCTAGCATAAAATGGGGCACCGTTCAATGGAAACATAGCAGATTGCTCCGGTGAGATAAATGAGCCGCAGTCATATAATTCTTGCAGTAAAAAGCGGATTCATGTATGATTATAGGAGAACAAATCGTTTGGAAAGCAGGGGTGCAGAAGCATGATACAGGTAGAACATGTAACAAAGCAGTTTGGCAGGGAATTCACTGCGGTAGAGGACCTGAGTTTCTCGATAAGGAAGGGAGAGATCGTCGGTTTTGTCGGACAGAATGGTGCAGGTAAGACGACTACGATCAAAATGCTGACAAGTGTCCTGAAACCTACCAGCGGAAGGATCACGATCAACGGTTATGATATTCAGCAGGAATCCTTAAAGGCAAAGGAGTCTATTGCTTATGTGGCAGATAATCCTGATATGTTCCTGCGTCTGACCGGTATGGAATTCATTCATTTAATGGCAGATATCTATCATGTTCCGGCTAAAGAACGAACCCCCAGGATTGAAACAATGGCAGAACGCTTCGAGATCCGGGAGGTACTGAATCGTCCCATGAGTGATTATTCACATGGAATGCGACAGAAAATGATGGTCTGTGCAGCGCTGATCCATAATCCGCCGGTCTGGATCCTGGATGAACCGATGACCGGACTGGATCCGAAGGCGGCCTTTGAACTGAAGAATATGATGCGGGAGCATGCCGGTGAAGGAAACTGTGTCTTTTTTTCCACCCATGTACTGGAGGTGGCGGAGCAGCTCTGCGACCGGATCATAATCATTCGGAATGGCAGGTCGGTATTTAACGGTACCTTAGAGGAATTAAGAGCAGGCTATCCGGACAAAAGCCTGGAGAGCATTTTTCTGATCATGAATGAAGAGTTACCGGAAGATGGCAGGGAACTGACAGATCCGGTGGAGAAAGAGGAGCAGACGGGAGAAATAGACAGAAAGAAGGAGGATGCAGAATGAAACAGATCCGAAATCAGCAGGTGTCCCATCTTCTGAAGCTGCTCCGGCGGGGACAGGAGATGGCAATGCCGAAAGAAGGAAGGGAGAAGAAGACTTATACGGTCTTTGGCGGTGCCGCTATGCTGTTTATTATGATCCCCTGCTGTATTATTGTAGGTGTGATCGCATATGTTATGACCCTTGCTATGATGGAGGCCGGCGGAAAGGAAGAAGGCATGCTGTTCATTGTCCAGTTTATTTCTGCCTGTGCCATGATATTCGGTCTGAATGTAATCGTGAATGAATTCTATTTTTCTTCCGATATTGATTACCTTCTTCCACTCCCGGTCCGGACGCAGGAACTGATACTGGCCAAATTCTGGGTAACTTATCAGGCTGAGAGTGTAATGGAATTTATGGTGATCTTTAGCGCCTATATCGGCTATGTGCTTGCTATCGGTGTAACCCCCATCGGTATCATTACGGGGCTTCTCGGCACTGTGACCCTTCCTGTTGTACCACTGGTATATTGTGGGATCATCAGTATGATTCTCATGTTCCTTTTCCAGGGGATCCGTAATCGTAAGGTGCTGAATGCCATTATGGGCGGGATGACACTGGTGCTGATCTTAGGAGCTTTTTTGTCCTTTCAGGGACTGGAGGGATTTTCGATCGATACATATGTTACGTCATTGACCAGTGGAGAAAATGTATTTATGAACAGCATGAATATTATTTTTTATCCCGGATATCTGCTCGTGCATTCTGCCGCTGCAGAAAGCTGGCTGGAAGTATTGTTATATCTTCTGATCAATGTTGTGCTTCTGGCAGTATTCATGGCAATAGCCAACCGGATCTATCTGCCGGGGTTATACAGCTTTAAGTCTGTATCCAATAAGAAGGAGAAGGGAGAGGAAAGAATACGGGATCGAAGACAGAAAAGCGTATTTCGTTCTTACTTTGAAAAGGAATTAAAGACGATCCTGCGTACACCAGCCTTTGTATCTAACTGCGTGCTGATCAATTTCTTCTGGCCGGTCATTATCATCATAGTCTGCATGATGCAGAAGGGAAGTGATACGATCGAAAATTTTATTGCAATGTATCATGGAGGAAATATGCTGGCAGAGATCATTGCCCTGGCGCTGTTTCTGGGTCTTGCTGCACTGACCACTGCTGCGAACGGAATTGCTTCCAGCTCCTTTACCAGAGAGGGAGCGCATGTTGACTTTATGAAGTACATACCGGTTCCATACACATTACAACTGCAGGTAAAGGGACTGCTCAGTCTGCTGTTCAGTTATCTTAGCTACCTTATGGATATTGCGGTGCTGACATTCATTCTGAAGCTTGGATCACGGAGTATCCTTTATTATGCTGCCGCCGGCGGCTGCGTGGTATTTTTTATTACCTGCCTTGGTATCTGGCTGGATTCCATGCATCCAAAGCTGATCTGGGAAGATGAATTAAATGCTCTGAGAGGAAATCTGAATGTTTTCTTTAATATGGCGTTTGCGATCGTGGCCACGGGACTGATCTGTGGAGGAGGGTTTCTTCTGTACCTGATACCGCACTCTACTATAAGCCTTATTTTTCTGCTTTATCTGACCGGATTATTGATCCTGGATATCCATATGTACCGGTTTACGATCCGGAAGGCAGCGGAGAACCTGGAGAAGCTCTCTGTATAGATTCCGGCTCCGGCTTAAGAAAACCGTCACTTTTCTGTCACTTTTTGTCTGTTGAAACAGAATAGAAAATATGATAAAGTAATAGAAAATTATAAAATAACATAAACTGACACGAAAGGATGATAGTAAATGAGGCACAGGAAATCAAACTGGAGATTATCGCTTGCGGGAATGATCGCAGGCGCCCTGCTTGTCATGAGCGGTGGTGCACTGATTCATACATATGCGCTGGAAGGGGAATGGAAGCAGAATGAACATGGCTACTGGTACGGTTATTCGGATGGTACCTATCCGCAGAATCAGTGGCTGCAGATTGATGAAAAATGGTATTGGTTTGACGGAGATGGTTACGCAGCAAACGGATGGCTGCAGTTAAATAATAAATGGTATTACTTTAAGAATCATTACGCATATCGTATTACTTTGATGAAAGCTGTGCCATGCTGACCGGCTTACAGGAGATTACCAATGCAGAGGGCGTCACCAATACATATTATCTGAATACAAATGGTGAAATGCTGACGGGCTGGCACCGTATCGGTGCGGACTGGCATTATTTTGGTCTGAAAACAGGAGCCATGATGGGCGATAATGCCCATGAGAAGGGAACCCTGAAGGGGATTGATGTTTCCAAGTGGCAGGGGGAGATTGACTGGAATGCAGTAAAGGAGTTTGGAATTGAATTTGCCTTTATCCGCCTGGGGCATGACGACCATGTACTGGATCCTTATTATATCAAGAATATAAAGGCGGCAGAAGCAGTGGGGATTCCGGCAGGCGTATATTTTTACAGTACCGCGACAACTGCGGCAGAATCCTTATCGGATGCACAGTTTGTGATCGATAATCTTCAGGGATATAATATATCTTATCCGGTAGCTATTGATCTGGAGGATTCCTCCCAGAGTTCATCCATGTCCCGGGAACAGATCACTGCCATCGGCAAGGCGTTCTGTGACGAGATCCGGAAAGCAGGCTATACGCCAATGGTTTACTGCAATGAAAACTGGTACCGGAACTATGTGGACTTTAACAGCATGGGAGATGTGGAACGATGGATCGCAAGATACAGTGACAGCCACAATGAGAATCTGCCGAAGCATATCTGGCAGGCAGGAAGCACCACCCGCATTCCGGGCATCAATGGAAATGTAGATATTAATTTCGGATACAAGGATTATACGCAGATGATCACGCCAAGGACTGCATCTGATCCGGGGTATGTAAAGAGTACAGGCGTCTGGATCCAGGATTCACAGGGCTGGTGGTATTGTCATACCGATGGCAGTTATTCCAAAAACCAGTGGGAACTGATCGAAGGAACCTGGCATTGGTTCAATGAGGCAGGGTATGAAGCACCTGCAACCGGCTGGCAGCTCCTGGAAAATGAATGGTATTATTATGATACAGACGGTTCAGCAGCGAATGGCTGGCGCATGGTGAATGGCAGCTGGTATTTTATGGCTGAGAATGGTAAAATGCTGACGGGCTGGCAGTTTATTAACGGTAAGTGGTATTATCTGGATGAAACTGGAAACGGAGCAATGAAAACCGGCTGGCTGACCCTGGACAATAACTGGTACTATCTGGATCCGGCTGATGCCGGCGCCATGGCAGAGGGCTGGCAGGTCATTAACGGATTCTGGTATTATCTGGATCCGCTCAATAAGGGCGTAATGCTGACGGGCTGGCAATTTATTAATAATAACTGGTATTATCTGGGCGGAGCCGGAGACGGTTCCATGAAAACCGGCTGGCAGAAGATCGGGGCAAACTGGTTTTACATGAATGGCAGCGGTGCCATGGCAGCAAACACGTATATCGGTTCCTATTATGTGAATGAGGATGGTGTCTGGCAGCCGAACGGTGCACCGTCCGGCTGGCTGAAGGACAATACCGGCTGGTGGTACCGGCATGGCAATGGCAGCTATACAGTGAATGGATGGGAAAAGATCAATGGCACCTGGTATCATTTTGATGGCAGAGGCTATATGCAGACCGGCTGGCTGAATGACCGCGGTACCTGGTATTATCTGGAAGACAGTGGTGCGATGTTCAAGGGCTGGCTGAACGACAGTGGTACCTGGTATTATTTAACAGAAAGCGGTGCTATGGCGAAGGACTGGATTCAGATTGGCAATGACTGGTATTACCTGTATGACAGTGGTGCCATGGCAGAAAATACATGGATTGGGGGCTGTTACGTCGATGGCTCCGGCAAATGGATAAAATGATCTGATACAGGTTTGATCGGATTCACCCGGAAACATATTCCGGGTGAATTTTTTATGTCATAAAATTTAATTTAACAAAGATTGAAAGACAAATTTGGAATTCAGCAGAGATGAAATGTAATATTTTTGAAAGAGATATCTGTCAGGTCTGTGTTTACAGAAATAACTGGAAGTGATATAATTAAATTGCTTTAAGCATGGAGGAAAAAGATGAAAAAGGAGGATTTTAGGCAATGAAGAAAAAGAGTTTGCTTATTGCAGCACTGGCTGCAGCAGTTGTTGTTGCCAGTCCGGTTGCTGCAAATGTAGCAAATGCTGAAGAGGCAGAAAGTACCGGAGTTTGGAAGCAGGATTCCAAGGGTTGGTGGTATGAATTCAATGACGGCACTTACGCAAAGGATGGTATCTATTCTTCTCAGGATAGCGATGCGAAGTATATGTTTGATGAAAGCGGTTATCTGACGACCGGATGGTACTGGCAGACCGATAAGACATATGGCGGCGGTGACTATTACTATTCCAACAACAGCGGTGAGCTTCAGAGCGGATGGCAGAAGATCAACGGTGCATGGTATTATCTGCACGAAGATTATTTCTATATGTATGGTGAAGGCAAGCATACCATTAATGATACCAAGTACTGGTTCACTCCGAGCGGTGCAATGGTTGATGGCTGGTATAACTATGATCCGGCTAGTACATATGGTAACTGGGTATATTGTAATTCAGACGGTACCGCTTATGACGGATGGCTGAGCTACAATGGAGCATGGTATTACATGGAAGAGGGCGATACCTATCAGAATACTACGGTTGCCAAGTTCCAGGCACCGGATGGCAGCACCTACTATGCTAAGTATGCAAAGACCAGTGATGATACCAAGCTTGAGACCTATTATTTTGGCAGAGATGGCAAGATGATCGATGGCTGGTATTATACAGAGTATGAGAACAAGGCAACCGGTTATAAGAGCAATGGCTGGAAGTATGGTGAAGCCGGCGTTGTTAAGAAGGGCTGGGTAAAGTCTGGCGGCAAGTGGTATTTCACCAGTGCAGAAGGTGATATGTATCGTGATTCCATCAACTTTGTTGGTGATTCCAAGGATGCACCAACCTATCCAAGCAGCAGTGATTATCGTGGCGCTGACGGATATATTGACTGGGATGCCTATGAGGCAGCAGTTGCACAGTATCGTAAGGATTATGAGGAATTCTACAGAAAGAATACCTATGTCTTTGATGCAAATGGTGTAATGGTAACCGGATGGTATGCAAGCAAGGATACTTATGGTACAACCTGGTACTATACAAATGAAGACGGCACAGCTTATGAAGGCTGGGTAAAGAGCGGTAACAATTATTACTACATTGACCGTGGTGTTATGCTTACCAATACTCTGACTCCGGATGGATACTATGTAGACGTAAACGGTGTTTGGAGATAGTTCTATTTCGTATTATTTATAGCAATATTTGTACAAATTAGAATGCTTAAAGTGTTCACCCCCCGGAACAACTCCTGTTCCGGGGGGTGCTTTTGTATTTTTATTCTGTTATTCTGCCGCCTGGCTGACTGCAGCTTCCAGTTGTGGTTGCCGGTGTCCCTGCTCGGTTGCGGTACTGAGTCGTTTCTGTGCAGTTGAGAGCATCAGTTTGATCCGGTTCAACTGATTGACCTCGGAGGCTCCCGGATCATAATCCACTGCTACAATATTCGCATCCGGAAATGCGGCACGCAGTTCTTTGATCACGCCTTTGCCTACGATATGGTTTGGCAGACAGCCGAATGGCTGACAGCAGACGATATTCGGCACATCGGTCTTGATCAGTTCGATCATCTCTGCAGTCAGGAACCAGCCTTCACCGGTCTGATTTCCAAGAGAAACAATCGGTTTTGCATACTCCGCAAGTTCATCAATGTGAGCGATGCTGTTAAAGTGCCTGCTTGCCGCTAATTCCTTTCGGGCAGTGGAACGGTACAGGTCTAAGAATTTGATCACCCAGTTGCTGATGGTAGCTGCCCGTTTGGTCTTACCCAGGAACTCATGCTTGTAATTTGCATTGTAGGCACAGTAGTCCAGGAATCCGGATAAATCCGGCATAACTGCTTCCGCACCCTCTGCCTCTAACAGTTCTACGATCTTATTATTGGCGCATGGCTGGAATTTTACCAGGATCTCACCAACGATGCCAACTCTGGGTTTCTTAATATCACGAATCGGGAGCTGGTCAAATTCCCGGATGATCCCCTTAATATTTTTCTTAAAGGAACGCATGCTGGCACCGTCTTCAATGGATTGAATACAGATTTTTTCCCACTTTTCGTGCAGGGCGTTGGCAGACCCCGGTACTGCCTCATAAGGACGCATATGATACAGGCAGCGCATGAATACATCTCCGTAGATCACAGCCTGTATGGAGGCACGGATCATGGTATAGTTAAATTTGAAGCCTGGATTGCTTTCCAGACCACCCGCATTGATCGAAATGACCGGTACCTGTTCAAAACCTGCTTTTTCCAGTGCACGACGGATGAAACCGATATAGTTGGTGGCACGACAGCCACCGCCGGTCTGGGTGATCGCCAGTGCTGTATTATTTAGATCATACTTTCCGGACTGCAACTCCTGGATCAACTGTCCGACTACCAGAATAGAAGGGTAGCAGGCATCGTTATTCACATACTTTAGGCCTACATCCACCGCTGATTTATCCGGATCCGGAAGTAAGGCAAAATTCACACCGCTTTTGCTGAAGGCAGGCATCAGCATACTGAAATGGATCGGTGACATATTCGGTGCCAGTACCGTATAACGCTGCCCCTTCATTTCTTTGGTAAATATTTCACGTTCGTAGGCAGAAGATACCGGATGAGGTTCGATTCCCCGCTTGTTCCTTACCTTTACCGCACTGATCAGGGAGCGGATCCGGATCCGGGCAGCACCCAGATTGCTGACCTCGTCAATCTTTAATACGGTATATATCTTACCGGAGCCGGAGAGTATATCATTCACACAGTCTGTAGTGACCGCATCTAAGCCGCAGCCGAAGGAATTGAGCTGGATCAGCTCCAGCTGCCGGCTGGTCTTTACATAGTTTGCAGCAGCATAGAGGCGGCTGTGATACATCCACTGATCGGACACGATCAACGGACGTTCCACCTTGCCTAAATGGGCAACCGAATCCTCGGTCAGGACTGCGATGCCATACGAATTGATCAGCTCCGGTAGACCATGATTGATCTCCGGATCAATATGATAGGGACGTCCGGCCAGGACGATGCCCATCCGATTGTTCTCTTCACAGAAACGGATGGCCGCCTCGCCCTGCTGCTGCAGATCCTGCTTTACGCGTTCATATTCTTCAAAACCGGCGTCTAAAGCCGCCTTGATTTCCTTTTTCTCAATCGTACAATATTTTGAAAATTCATTGTACAGACGGACCACTAATGCTTCCCGGTTATCCAGCGCCATAAACGGTCGGATGTAGGTAATATCATCGCGCTGAATCTCCTCCATATTATTCTTGATATTTTCCGCATAAGAGGTAACGATCGGACAGTTGTAGTGATTATAAGCATCCGGTGTCTCGTTTTGTTCATAGACGATACAAGGGTGGAAGATCATCTTAACATTGTTCTGGATCAGCCACATAACGTGTCCGTGTGACAGCTTTGCCGGATAACATTCAGATTCACTTGGTATGGATTCAATCCCCAGGGTATAAATATCCCGACTGGAAGGCGGAGAGAGAATGACCCGGAACCCCAGTCTGGTCAGGAAGGTAAACCAGAGCGGGTAATTCTCATACATATTCAGGATTCTCGGTATTCCGATCTCGCCACGAATCGCCGCTTCCTTTGAAAGCGGTTCATAGTCAAACAGACGATTAAATTTATATTCAAACAGATTTGGAACATGATCCTTATTTTTCTTCTGCCCGATCCCGCGTTCGCAGCGGTTTCCGGTAATGAACTGCCGGCCGCCGGTAAAGCGGTAAGCAGACAGTTATTGGTACAGCCCTTGCAGCGGGACATAGAGGTCTCATAGTGCAGGGCATTGATCTCTTCGATGGAAAGCATGGTGCTGGCTGTTTTCCCGTCATAATTGTCCCGGGCGATCAGGGCAGCGCCAAAGGCACCCATGATACCGGAGATATCCGGACGGATGGCCTCTCTACCGGAAATCAGTTCAAAGCTGCGCAGGACAGCATCATTGTAGAAGGTTCCGCCCTGAACCACGACACGCTTCCCAAGGTCTTTGGGATCGGTCAGTTTAATGACCTTCAGCAATGCATTCTTAATGACAGAATAGGCAAGGCCGGCAGATATGTCGGAGACGTCAGCCCCTTCCTTCTGGGCCTGCTTTACCTTGGAATTCATAAATACGGTGCAACGGGATCCCAGATTGATCGGATGCTCCGCAAACAGGGCGATCTTAGCAAAGTCTTCAATCTTATAATTCATGGATTTGGCAAAGGTCTCAATGAAGGAACCGCAGCCGGAAGAGCAGGCTTCGTTTAACATAACGTTATCGACTGCCTGATTTTTGATCTTGATACACTTCATGTCCTGACCACCGATATCCAGGATACAGTCCACCTCCGGCTCAAAGAAGGCAGCGGCAGTATAATGGGCAATAGTTTCTACCTCTCCATCATCCAGCATCAGGGCAGACTTGATCAGGGCCTCTCCATAACCGGTCGAGCATGCCCGGACGATCCTTGCATGCTCCGGCAGGATCCGGTATATCTCCTGGATGGCCTGAATACTGGTATTCAGAGGACTTCCATTATTGCTGCTATAGAAGGAATAGAGCAGTGTGCCATCTGTTCCCACCAGAGCAACCTTGGTTGTGGTAGAACCGGCATCAATTCCTAAGAAACAGTCTCCTTCATAGGCAGTCAGATCACCCTTGTTCACCTGATAACGGTTGTGACTTTCACAGAAGGCATCGTATTCTGCCTGATCCTGAAACAGAGGATCCATACGGTCTACTTCCATTTCAATCTGAATGTCACTATGAAGCCGTTCGTCTAATGCCTGCAGGGAGGTGTAGAAATCCGTCTCCTCTGCATTCAGGGCAGCGCCGATCGCGGCAAACAAATGAGAATTGTCCGGTGCGATGATCTGTTCCTCCGTTAAGTTCAGATTCCGTACAAAAGCCTTCTGTAATTCAGACTGAAAGTGAAGAGGACCGCCTAAAAAGGCAACATTTCCCCGGATCGGTTTGCCGCAGGCAAGCCCGCTGATGGTCTGATTTACAACAGCCTGATAGATGGAGGCAGCAAGATTTTCACGAGTCGCTCCTTCATTGATCAGCGGCTGAATATCGGTCTTTGCAAATACGCCGCAGCGTGCAGCAATCGGATATATAGTATCATAATTTTTGGCATACTCATTCAGGCCTGCCGCATCCGTCTGGAGCAGGGAGGCCATCTGGTCAATAAAGGAACCGGTACCGCCGGCGCAGACACCGTTCATCCGCTGTTCAATTCCGTTGGTGAGATAGATGATCTTGGCATCCTCGCCGCCAAGCTCAATGGAAACATCCGTCTGAGGTGCATAGAACTGCAGTGCATCCGTAACGCAGACCACCTCCTGGGAGAAAGGAACCTCTAATATGCCGGCAATGGCGAGTCCGCCGGAGCCGGTAATGGTAGGCTGAAGCGTAAGGTCACCTAATTTTGCTCTTGCGTCCTCGACCAGACGGGCAAGAGTACCCTTAATATCGGCAAAATGCCGTTGATAATCAGAAAATAATATATTATGTTCCTTATCTAATATCGCAACCTTAACAGTTGTAGAACCAATATCAATACCAATCGTATAATTCATAGCTGTATGTGACAATATATGTCGTCCTCCTTCTATATTATAGAAAAAAATCAATACCTAGGTTATTATAAGGGAATCTGTCGAAAAACACAATATGCAAAACATGGCTGTGTCCTTACGTTTTTATGAAAAGAATGAAGAAAATATGTAATAAGTTTGAAAGGATTCCGGCAAAAAAGTTATCACGCGATCGTGTTGCATGAATAAAATAATCAAAAAGACGAAAGGGCTTCTTCGGATGTATAGTAATTCTCAGAATTGCCGAGGCTTTGTTTATGTGGTACAGGAAGGGGATACCTTATATAAAATTGCCCGGAATTATGATTTGAAATTAATTGATGTACTGCGAAATAATCCCTATGTAAATGTATATAATCTTCAGGTAGGAGATGAACTTTGCCTGCCGACCATGCCAAACTCTACGGTCCCGGGAGGGAGCAGTGAGCGGACCTATATTACCCAGGAGGGGGATACCCTGCAGGATATTCTGCGATTATTTGATACGGATTTCAACAGTCTGGCAGAATATAACGCCTCTTTACAGGAACTGCCGGTTCCGGCCGGATTTGTACTGCGGTTTCCGGTGATGGCACCGCGATAGAATAGATATGATTATGGTTTCTCTGCAAGCGTCACGGATTTAGAGGATGCCGGCGGTCTCAAGCATTTTGACCGCCGCACCCTTAAGCTTCTTGTCTGTTGGAACGGATTATGCTATGATGAAATGCAAACTCTTGCGTTTGGAGATTGAATGGGATATAATTGAAAAAGCTATGTATAAGAAAAGGATGATAAGACATGCATTGGATGAACAAATTAGAACGAAAGCTGGGGAAATACGCAATTAAGAATCTGATCGTGTATATTCTGGGTGCGTATGTGATCGGCTATGTGTTATATTTTCTGGATTACTTCCAGATGGTGCCGGGAATCTACCGTCTTCTGGAGATGGATCCGGCGGCAATCTGTCATGGACAGGTATGGCGGCTGGTCACCTGGGTCTGTACGGTTCCGCAGAGTCCAAGTCTGTTTCTGGTCTTTATGTTCATTTTCTATCTCTGGATCGGACGAACCTTAGAGAATATATGGGGAACCTTCCGTTATAATGTATTTATTTTTATGGGTATCATTCTTATGACCGTCGGCCCGATGCTGATCTATCTGGTGACGGGACTTGCCGGCGGATTTGAGCATGCGATCTCCTTATCGGCCAGCACCTATTATCTGAATCTGACGTCATTTCTGGCCTTTGCAACGATCTTTCCGAATCAGCAGGTTTACTTTATGTATATCATACCGGTGAAAATGAAGTGGCTGGCGATTCTGGATGCTGTTGTCCTGGGCTTTCAGCTTGTGCAGAGCATTGCGTTTGCCTGGATGGTTCCTGCGGCAGCACCGTTATATATTTCAAACGTGGTTTCAATCCTGCTTTCCGTTGCAAACTTTGTGATATATTATTTTGCCACCCGGAATTATAAACGACTTTCTCCAAAGGAGATCAAGCGAAAGCGGAATTACCGCAGGCAGGTACGGGCCGGCAGTGCCAGAGGTACCAAGCATTATTGTGCCGTATGCGGTAAAACAGAAGAAACCAATCCGGAGCTTAGTTTCCGGTTCTGCTCGAAATGTAAGGGGAATCTGGAATACTGTGAAGAGCATTTATTTACCCATGAACATAAAAAGTAATGAAAATTAAGAACGAGTGATCACAAGGAGAGCATCATGCAGAAACAGGAACGCTTAGTTATAAAGCAGCTGGGAGGAAAACAGAATATCAGAGAGAACCTGCCCAAGTATGCCGGTATCCTGAGCCGGGATTATATGGGGTATGCGCTGATTCAGCTGGCCATGAATCTCTACACTTTTCAGGAACGCCGGGAGGAGAATTCCAATCCGGATCCCTTTTTGTCAGAGGTTCTTGATCAGATTCAGAAATGGACCGGATATTATGTACTGGACAAGCGATACGGGAACCGGGAGGACGAACGGAAACAGCTCCACAGTGTCCGTAATCGGATCATTGCAAAGATGCGGGTGCTTACCAGTTATACAGATGCCCTGGAATTATATGAATACATATTGAATCGTCTGGAGTATTCTTATGATATTGTAGATGAGGACATGGTGATGGATGCGGAAGCCTATAGTAAGCAGATCTTTCAATATCTGTTTCAGGATGCAGATAAGATGGTGATCAACAGTAAGATTCAGATGGCGGTATCCCAGCTCCCGGTCCGGATCACAAAGAACCGTTTTTATGACATTCTGAATGAAAGTCTGAAGATATATACCGGATCCGAATGCAGCAGTGTAGATGATTTTGTAGAGACGATCCGTTCCTGTTCCGGTCTTTACCGTCCCGAAGGCTTTGAAACGGAATATCCGGAGCTTTTCGAAACATTAAGGATCTTTGAGGAACTGGATTACGGGAATCTGTCTCAGGCGGACTGGCAGCGCTACTCAGAAAAGCTTTCAGAAACCGCCAGCTATATTGAGGAGATCGTATCCGATTATCTGATGCTGGAGGAAATCGTTAACGCTCTGTATGCAGTTATGACCGCCTGTGTCTATGTGCAGGAGGAGACGAAGGAAATGGGCTATGCTGGGAAGATATTGGAATGTGTTCTGGAGGCGATGGCGGATCAGACCCCGGTTTCCGAACTGGCGGAAGACTGCTTTTTTGCCCTGGAGGGAGCGCCGGAAGCCCTGACCGGGCAGTTGATGCAGGAGGAAGGGCTGCTGTTTGATATCTGGTCCGGAGAGCAGGATGCACTGAAGGAACTGGAACTGGCTGAGGAATATGCAGATCTGAATCTGATCTCCAAGCTGCTCAGCACCAGTATCTTTATCGATCTGAAACCGGATGCCCTGGTACCGGAGCTTGCAGACAGCCGGTATATCGATCAGGCCCGGGATCGTTTAGTTGATGAATTCTCCCGTTCGTTTGCTGCCCATGATAAGAGGGTTAACCGGGCGCGAATGGCTATGGTACTGGGACAGGTTCCGGTATTCTTTAACAGCCAGCAGGAGATAGCAGAGTATCTTACCTATGCATTGGAGCATTGTAACAATAACAGTGAATTAAAGGCGGTAGCCGCCATCATGGATGAAATGATGGAAGAATAAGGATGGCAGGAAATTCCATGAAGCTGTACAATCGAATGTATGTCCGTGGCATACCGGACCGGAGGATTCTGCCTATCATGCGGAAAATGAACCGGAACCGGAATGTTTCCAGGTTGTATTGTATTACCCTACCGGTATTCCAGGACGGAATTTTGGAAATATATGAATATGATGAGCTGTGTCAGCCTCTGTATGAGGAACTGGAACATCCGGTCATTGTGATCGGTATCACCGGAACCAGAAAAGAAGCAGAGGAGCTGGTACGGCTGATCGTGGATGAGGTATATCAGAATACCGGTACATTTGATGTAGAAGCATATCTGGGTCTCTAGGTTCAGGAGGTGATGACTTGGTACATGTATTATTATTAATATTGAAGGTGCTGGGCATCACATTACTGATCCTGCTTGGGATCTTAATCCTGGTATTTCTTCTGGTTCTTCTGGCCCCCTTCCGCTATACCATTGATGCTGAGTATTATGGGGATATCCGGGCAGTCGGAAGGATCCGCTGGCTGTGCTTTGTACTGGATCTGAAGGGAATCTATGGAAACAGTCGTTTTCTTTATTATCTGAAATCTTTTGGGTTTACCATATCAACGAATGATGAAACAGATAAGCATTATCAGAAGAGCAGTAACCGGTCCGCATCCTCAGAGGAAAGGAAGAAGGAACCAGAGGTTCCGGTCCGCCTGGTAGAGGACGACTTTGATTCCTTTGTGAAAAAACCGTCAGACGGAGGTCACAGGACAGACTCCGGAACAAAAGAAACACAGGGGGAAGAACAGGAGAGCAGAGTGCTTTCCAATGAGAATGCAGGAGAGACAGATCCGATCCGAAAGATGGAGAAGGATTCAGAAACCGGTTCCGTACAGGAAGAGAGCGGTCTATTTCAGAAGCTGCATGATACAGTGAAACAGGCTGTAGAATGGTTTACTACGATTCCGATGCGTATTCATTATAAAATTTCGGAGATACTATCAAGAATACTTGACTTTTTCGCCAATATAAAGGAAAATATTAGCAGGCTGGTGGAAAAGAGGGATGTTATCCTTAACCGTGTGGTATCTGTTCGGGAATTTCTGAAACAGGAAGCTACCGGAAAGGCATGGAAGGACAGTATGGCATATCTGCGAAGGATATGGAAGCATATCCGCCCGAAACGGTTCCAGGGGACGGTTCATTTTGGAATGGAGGATCCGTCGTCTACCGGACAGATCCTGGGCGCCATGAGTCTGCTCATGCCTCTGTACCAGGATCATATTGTGATCGCGCCGGATTTTGAACAGAAGATATTGGAGGGGCAGTTGTATGCCAGAGGCAGGGTCCGGATGGGATTTTTTCTGGTTCTGATACTGCAAATCCTGTTGAATCGGAATCTAATGCAGACGATTCAGGAAGCAAGGACAATATTAGGAGGAAATAAATAATGGCAAACAATGATTTTAACACAACAGTCAGTACATTGTTCAACGGAATGGATTCATTCCTGACAACGAAAACCGTGATCGGAGAACCGACTACGATCGGCAATACGATCATCCTGCCTTTGGTTGACGTGACCTTTGGCGTTGCAGCAGGTGCATTTGCGGATGGAGCTGCAAAGAACAGCGGTGCCGGCGGACTTGGAGGAAAGATGTCACCAAGTGCGGTTCTGGTAATCCAGGATGGACATACGAAGCTGGTGAACGTGAAGAATCAGGACAGTATTACCAAGATTCTGGATATGGTTCCGGAGCTGCTTGACAAATTCGCTGAATATGCAAAGGATTATAAGGACAAGAAGGATAATGAGGCCTTAGAAGCAGAGGATATGGATGCGATTGAAGATTGATCGTTGTCCTGTCAATTTTTTCGGATTGCCTGCATATAATAGGGTATAGAATGAGAACGGAAAGAGGGGGAATACACATGAAGCGGTTATGTGGGTTTGCCCTCTTTTTTATCGCTGCCGGGATGATCATCCGATGTTTTATTGAAGGGTTCTGGGCGTTTCTATGCATTGCCGGCTGCCTGTTTCTGGCCTACTGTCTGTTTTGCAAGTAAACCTGCACACGCTCAATTTACCTTCACACAAATGAAATTGCAAGCATTTCCTATTGCCCTGTGCTTTTACGGAAATAAAAAAAGCCCCTTCGGGCTTTTTTACGTTTCCGTATCCGATTAAGCACGCTCTACTAATCCGGATTTTAAACAAGAAGTACAAACGTACATCTTCTTCGGCGCTCCATTCACAAGAACACGAACAGACTTAATATTTGACTTCCACATTCTGTTGGATCTTCTATGGGAATGGCTCACCTTGATTCCGAAATGAGCACCTTTATCACAAATTGCACACTTTGCCATCTCTAGCACCTCCTCGCATCTTTCTAACCGAAACAACGTGTCAATTTTAACAGATTTATTTTGGAAATGCAAGTAGAAATATGGAAAAATTGTATTTCTTTTTTTGAAAAAAACGGTTATAATAGTATCAATATGCTGAAAGGTTAAAATAAAACAGAATGGAGGTTATTCTATGAAGGGACGAATGAGCACGGAAAATGGTGATATTTTAATTGATATTGAAGTGATTGCCCAATATGCCGGCCTGACTGCAGTGGAATGCTTTGGCATTGTGGGAATGGCAACAGTCAGTATGAAAGACGGACTGGTTAAGCTGCTGCGGGGGGATAGTGTAAGCAAGGGTGTGAATGTTATGATTCACTCGAATCAGATCTCCATAGATTTTCATATAATTGTAGCGTATGGTGTCAGCATTTCCGTTGTAGCGGATAATCTGATGAGTACGGTACGATATAAGATTGAAGAGTTCACCGGTATGCCTGTGGAACACATCAACATTTTTGTTGAGGGTGTCCGGGTGATGGACTGATCAGTTAGGAGGAAATTAGAGTGGCAGTTATGATGATTGACGCTGGTATGCTCCAGAAGGCATTTCTGGCTGGAGCCCAGTGCATAGAAGGCAAGAAAGAATATATTAATCAGTTAAACGTATTTCCGGTTCCGGATGGGGATACCGGTACCAATATGACATTGACGATCATGTCTGCGGCAAAGGAAGTGGCAGCGCTTGAAAATCCTACCATGCGTACGTTGTCGAAGGCGATTTCCAGTGGTTCTCTGCGGGGGGCAAGAGGAAACTCCGGTGTGATCCTATCCCAGTTGTTCCGGGGATTCTGCCGGGAGATCGCAGATAAGGAGGTATTGACGACAGAGGATCTGGCTGTCTGTTTTGACCAGGCGGTGGCAACCGCATATAAGGCAGTTATGAAGCCCAAGGAGGGGACGATATTAACGGTTGCCAAGGGAATGGCGGAAAAGGCAAATGAGCTGTACCGTAAGGTGAAGGATATTGAAGAATTTGGCAGGCTGATCATTGAGTATGGAAATGAAGTGCTGGCATATACACCGGAGCTGCTTCCAGTTCTGAAGGAGGCGGGTGTAGTGGATTCCGGCGGTCAGGGGCTGATGGAGGTACTGCAGGGTGCCTTTCAGTCCGTAGTCGGAAAGGAAATCGAGATCACAGCGTTTGCACCGGGGCCGGAAGAGAAGTTTGAATTTACGGTAGAGGACGATCCGGATGCGGAAATTACGTTTGGCTACTGTACCGAGTTCATTATTATGCTGGAACAGGAGTATGATGATGATACGGAAGCAGAGTTTAAGGAATATCTAAGTTCGATTGGTGATTCCCTGGTCGTGGTATCTGATGATGATATTGTAAAGGTACATGTGCATACCAATCATCCCGGACTGGCATTTGAAAAAGGACTGACTTACGGTTCCCTGACCCGTATGAAGATTGACAATATGCGGGAGGAGCATAAGGAAAAACTGGCAAAGGCAGCAGAGCATAAGCAGTCAGAACCAAAAAAGGAAGAGGCCAGAGGTACTGTATCTGCTTCAGAGCTTTCGAAGCCTGCAAAGGTGAAGGCAAAGGATTATGGATTCATCTCGGTTACCATCGGGGAAGGAATGAATGAAATCTTTGAAGGGCTTGGAGTTGACTACCTGATCGAGGGCGGCCAGACCATGAATCCGAGTACAGAGGATCTTTTAAATGCCATTGAACAGGTAAACGCAAAGACTGTATTTATTCTGCCGAATAATAAAAATATCATTCTCGCGGCTCAGCAGGCACAAAGTCTGGTAGAGAAAAAGGAAGTGATCGTGATTCCATCCAAGACGATCCCGCAGGGGATTTCTGCCGTGATCGCCTTTGATCCGTCCCAGACTCCGGAGGATAACACCACAGGCATGACAGATGCCATGTCCTATGTTAAAACCGGTCAGGTCACCTATGCAGTACGCGATACCAGCATTGACGGGAAATCCATTAAGCTGGGCGATATTATGGGGATTGCAGATGACGGGATTCGTACTGTCGGCAGGGATGTACATGATACGACACTGGAATTAATTGATGAGCTGGTGGATGAGGAAAGCGAGCTGATCTGTCTGTATTATGGTGACGAGGTACAGGAGGACGATGCCAATACCCTGTTTGATGTTCTGGAAAAGAAGTATAAGAATTGTGATATTGAGATGCATTATGGCGGACAGCCGATCTACTATTATGTGATTTCCGTAGAATGATCTGGCTATACATGACAGCAAGGCAGAACCGAATCACGCTTCCGGAAAAATTATAAAAAAGTGCGGCCTGAAATTTGTGCGATACGTAGAGTGGCAAAAACTTGACGGAAGCTGTAAAATGAAATCAATAATATATGAATTATAACCTGGCATGGATTAAATTCTCTGACATATAATATAAAAAGATGTCAGAGAATTTTTTATTGGGAGTAATTCTATGCAGGTAACCAGTGATTTGACGGAAGGGGCCACGATTGCACGGATACATGGAACCAGAGAGGCCTGGCTGGAAAACTATCAGAGCTTATTGGAATATACCAATGAGCGGATCCGGGTTGCCGGAAAGCATAACGAGGTATGCATAGAAGGATCCGGAATGCGGATTGAGTATTACAGCGCCATTGATATGAAGATAACGGGTATCATTCAGAAAATAGAATTTGTATGAACCGGTTCGTGAAAGAACGACGGCATCCGGGACCGGGCAGATTTGAATCATATTGAAAATCAGGATTTGGGTAAATGGGTGGCATATGGGAAAAATCAGAACTTGGGCAAAGGGTTACATCGAGATTCATGTATGGGGGAGCAGACCGGAACGTTTCCTTTCCCTGTTGAATCATAAGCAGATTCATATCTGGGAGGTAGAGCCGTATGAAGGAGGATACCGGTTCAAGCTGGAGCGGTGTCATGTACGGGAGCTGGATACCATGCGGAAAAAGACCGGCTGCAATATCAAGGTTCTGAATAAATACGGACTTCCCTTTTTTCTTTTCCGTTACCGAAAGCGGAAATTTTTTGTGTTAGGACTGCTCTTATGCGGCATACTAATCTATGTATGCTCACTGTTCATCTGGGATATTAATGTAGGCGGGACGTATTTCTATACAGATGAACAGATCAAGACGCGGATTGAAGAAGCTTATGTTACAGTAGGACAGCGCAAATCGCAGGTGGACTGTAACTGGCTGGAGGAACAGCTCCGACAGGATTTTCCGGAGATTTCCTGGGTAAGCTGTGATATTATCGGAACCCAGTTAAATGTGGAAATCAAGGAAACCCTGGAGGGAACGGAGACGATAAATGAGGATACCGGTCCCCAGGACATCGTGGCGGCAAAGGACGGAGTCGTCGTTGAAATGATAACCAGGAGCGGAACGCCTGTGGTGAAGATCGGACAGAGTATTGCCAAGGGGGATATCCTGATCTCTGGCGTGATCAATATCTACGATGATTTTGATGAGGTCATTGAAACGGATTATGTGGCAGCGGACGGGGACATCATCGGAGAAACGGTGTATCAGTATGAGGATTCCTTTGAGATGCAGTATTATGAAAAGGAGTATACCGGTAATCATCAGTCTGCCTTTACGATTGAGATCATGAACTGGGTGCAGGATATTCATCTTCCATGGAAGGAATTCAGTAATTATGATGTGGTCGAGGAAAACCATAAGCTCCGTCTCGGGCATACCTATTATCTTCCGGTCAGCTTTACCGTGAAAGAACGACGGGAATATACGCCGGTGCTCTGCACCTATACGGAGGAGGAAGCAAAAGAGCGGGCCCAGTCACGTTTACAGCGCTTTCTGGATACACTGTCAGAAAAAGAGGTAGAAATCATGGAAAATAATGTTACAATAGAAATCAGGGATGGCGTCTGTTATGCAGCCGGAAACGTTGTTGTATGGGAACGGATCGGATATGGGCGGCCATTATCTATCCCGGAACCGCCTGCTCCGGATGCGGAAACAGGAAGTGGAGAAAGCCAGGAAAGTCTATAAAACTTTCCGGACAGTACAAGAAGGAGGATATGGAATGGATACGATAGAACGGAGTCTGAATATACCGGCAGAACATACACAGAATGTATTCGGCCAATTTGATAAGCATATAAAAAAGATAGAGCGTACTCTGTCAGTTACTATGATCTTACGGGATGATTCTCTAAAGCTGTTAGGCCCGGAAGAACAGGTAAAGCGCGCCGGAGAGGTGTTGGAACAGTTGATCGAGTTGTCAAAGCGCGGCAACAGCATTACCGAGCAGAATGTGGATTATGCCCTGTCCTTATCCTTTTCCAATGCAGTACAGGATATTGCGCAGTTAGACCGTGATGTCATCTGTCATACGATCAACGGGAAACCGGTGAAGGCAAAGACCCTGGGACAGAAGCAGTATCTCGATCTGATCCGGGATAAGATGATCGTGTTTGGCTCCGGCCCGGCGGGAACCGGTAAGACATATCTGGCAATGGCCATGGCAATCACCGCATTCCGGAATGATGAGGTTAACCGGATCATTCTGACCCGGCCTGCCATCGAAGCAGGAGAAAAACTGGGATTTCTGCCGGGGGATCTGCAAAGCAAGGTGGATCCGTATCTGCGGCCATTATATGATGCCCTGTATGAGATCATGGGAGCAGACACATTTCTCAGAAATATGGAAAAGGGACTGATCGAGGTGGCACCGCTGGCTTATATGCGCGGAAGGACACTCGACAACTCCTTTATCATTCTGGATGAGGCACAGAATACCACTCCGGCACAGATGAAGATGTTTCTGACCCGGATCGGCTTTGGTTCCAAGGCAGTCATTACCGGGGATCTGTCGCAAAAGGATCTGTCACCCGCTGCGCAGTCCGGTCTGGATGAAGCGTTACGGGTATTGCGGGGGATGGACGAGATCGGAATCTGCAGGCTGACCAGTCAGGATGTGGTACGTCACCCGCTGGTACAGAAGATCGTCAGTGCTTATGAAATTTATGAAGAGGGATTGAAGCGGGGCAGGAAGGAATCAAAAGGAAAAGGGAAAATAAAGTAAATATATGCAAAAAACCATAGAAAAGGGTTGTCATAATACATTTTGTTGTTTATAATGGGAGAAGACACAAGATATAGCGTTAGGAGGAGTTATGACAGTTAATATCGAGAACGAGTATCTCTGTGAAATTTCCATTAATTACCGTTCTATCATTCAAGAGGTTGTGGAGGCGGCTGTCTCTTATGTAAATTGTCCTTATGAAATTGAAGTGAATGTTCTGCTGACGGATAATGACAGCATACAGGAAATAAACCGGGAGAATCGTGGGATTGACCGTCCGACGGATGTATTGTCATTTCCGATGATCGAATTTACAATGCCGGAGGATTTCGCATTGGTAGAGGCCCATCCGGAGAAATATTTTGATCAGGATACCGGAGAGCTGAATCTGGGGGATATCGTGATCTCCATGGACAAGGTATATGAGCAGGCACGGGAATTCGGACACAGCCCGGAGCGGGAGCTGGCCTTTCTGGTGGCGCACAGTATGCTGCATTTAAGCGGTCACGATCATGAAGAGGAGGCGGAGCGTCTGCTCATGGAGGAAAAGCAGGAAGACATCCTGAAGCAAAAGGGCTATACCAGAGAATAATTAAATGAGGTGTAAAGAATGAAGAATATGAAATTGAAGACAACCATCGGGATTACCATTCTGCTGGGAGCTGCCCTGACAGCAGCCGGCTGTGGCGGAAAGGGAAACGGCAGCGGCAGTGTTTCTGTACCGAAAGCTGCAATGATGAGTCCTGTCAGTGATATAGAACTGATCAATACGGAGGGGAAGGTGTTGAGTGACCTGACCGGACAGTGGATCGATCAGGCATTGAATGACAGAAGACCGATGGCAGTCATGATCAATAATATTGGCGAGGCAATGCCCCAGTCCGGCATCGGACAGGCTGATGTAATCTATGAGATGGTCGTAGAAGGCGGTATCACACGCTTAATGGCGGTTTATTCGGATTACAGCGGTCTGACGAAGATCGGTCCGGTTCGGAGCGCCAGACAGTATTATGTACGTTCCGCAGAGCAGATGGATGCAGTATACTGTCATGTAGGCGGTTCCACACTGGGGTATTCTGAGATTGAAAGCAGCGGGATTGATGATCTGGACGGACTGACCGGAGTCGGAAACTACTTTATCTACCGGGACAATTCCAGAGTGGCGCCGCATAACGCCTATGCTTCTGCAGAAGGGCTGGATTCCGCTATTGAGCATACCGGAATCAATATGACACACAAAAGCAGCTATGATCCGATGTTTGCATTCAGTTCCAAGAATAAGGACATTGAAAACGGCAGTCCGGCATCAAAGATCACAACTGCGTTTAGCAGTTCCCGGGCACCATGGTTTGAATACAATGCAGAGGAGAAGCAGTATTACCGCTTCCAGTATGGGGATAAGCAGATTGATGACCAGACGGGTGAGCAGTTGCATTTTCAGAATGTGCTGATCCTATTTGCAGAGACTTATTCGCCGGATGGCTATCTGATGGAGGTCTGCAATGAGGATTCCGGTGATGGTTATTATGCGTCCAATGGACAGTATATTCCGATCCGGTGGCGGTATGAAAACGGAACCGTTCACTATTATCTGACATCCGGAGAACAGCTTATGATGAATCCGGGTAAGACCTGGATTACGTTCTTTGATGCAGAGAATACAGGCGGTATCACGTTTGAATAGGAGTAATGCATGACAGATGAAGCATTGATGTCGTGTGCAAGGGAGGCCATGAAGCAGGCATATGCTCCATACTCGGGATTCCGGGTGGGAGCCGCCCTGCTGGCTGAAAGCGGAAGGGTCTATCAGGGCTGCAATGTTGAAAATGCCTCCTTTGGCGCTACGATCTGCGCGGAGCGGACTGCTATCGTGAAAGCGGTTTCCGAAGGCGAACGGAAATTGGATACCATTGCAATTATATGTAGTGAAGAAAGACAGGCATATCCATGTGGCATATGCCTTCAAGTTATGTCGGAGTTCTTTCAGGATGGCAGAGTGCTTCTGGAAGATGGAACAGGCATTCACTGCTACCGGGTTCGTGATCTGTTGCCAAGCGCATTTCAGCTATCTCAAAATATTCATCAGGATATCAAAGAACAGTTAGAAGATACAGGCGTTGACAGGGATTAGGAGACAGGGGATATGGGTGATAGAAAAGACAATCGCCGGAATAATTTTCTGGTTCAGGGTGGTATCCTTGCAATAGCAGGAATCATAGTGCGGCTGATCGGTATGGTATACCGAATACCACTGACTCATATTATCGGAGATCGGGGCAACAGTCTGTATGACAGCGCTTATTCCGTTTACAGCATTATATTGATCATTTCCTCCTACAGTCTGCCGGTTGCAGTTTCAAAGATGCTGGCCGCTAAGAATTCCAGAAAGGAATATCTGGATGCAGACCGGATCTTTCGATGTTCGCTGGTGTATGCTGCAGGCGTAGGTCTGCTCGCTTCTGTGTTTTGTTATGTTGCAGCACCGGTTCTGGTAAAGACGGAAGCGGCGGTTCCTGTTTTGCGTGTTCTGGCTCCGGTCATTTTCTTTTCCTCTATCCTAGGAACCTTTCGAGGGCTTTTTCAGGGGCAGGGAACCATGGTACCCACCTCCTTTTCTCAGATTATTGAACAGATCTTCAATGCGGTGGTCAGTGTGCTGGCGGCCTGGCTTTTAGTGCGTCCTTTTCTGGAGGCGGATCCGGAGGATCTGCTTCCCGCCAGAGGCGCCATGGGCAGTACCCTTGGTACAGGAGCCGGTATTCTGGGCGGCCTGGGATTCGTGTTGTTTGTGTACATACTGTTTCTTCCGCAATTAAGGAGAAGAAAACGGAAGGGGCAGCGCACACCGGTAGAGTCGTACTCCAGTATCTATAAAATGATCCTTTTTACAGTTACACCAATGGTACTAAGCGCAGCGCTTTATAATGTCAGCCCCTTTATTGATAATTACATGATTTATGCCGTTATGGAGAAGCTGAACTATCCGGAGCCGGATATCCAGACCATGCATGGAATCTATACGGGAAAGTATCTGCTTATGGTGAATATACCGGTTGCCATTGCCAATGCGTTATCCTCTGCCATGCTGCCGAACATCGCTGCCGCCAAGTCCAGGGGGGATGCGTCCGGAATCTTATCGAAGGCGCAGCTGACCGTTAAGGTTACCATGCTGATCGCAATTCCCTGTACGGTAGGACTGGCAGTGCTTGGAGGCCCATTGATCCAGTTGATCTTTGGCGTGAGCGAGAGCTATCCCTCCCTGGCCGGGGATCTGCTGCTGTACGGAAGCAGCTTTGTTCTGTTCTTTGCCCTTTCAACGGTGACCAATGCAATCCTTCAGGCTACAGATCTATTGAAATATCCAGTCATCCATTCTGCAGTGGCACTGGTGATTCACACCATACTTGCCTTTGTTCTTATGAATTACTTTGATATGAAGGTATGGGGACTGGTCATATCCACCATTGTCTTTGCGGTCGTATTATGTGTACTGAATAATCTGGTACTGTGGCAAAAGCTCCGGTTCCGTATGAACTGGAAACAGACCTTTGGAATTCCGCTGATCGCTTCTGTATTTATGGGCGTTATGTGCTGGGGCGGATATTTTGTGGTTCAGTTTATTACCAAAAGCAATACATGGGGATTTTTCGTGGCCTTTCTTCTGGGGGTTATCACCTACTTTATTGCTTTATTTATGTTTAACGGGGTTACAGAAGAAGAACTGAACAGCATTCCGAAGGGGTATCTGATCGTAAGACTGGCAAAGAAGCTGCATCTCTTTTATGAATAGTCATCGAATTCCGGATTAGAATGCCTGTTTTTGGATATAATCCAAGCAGGAGGCAGAACTATGTGGAAGAGATTATTATTGATTATCGGAATGGCACTGTTAATTGTGATTATCGGGTATCAGATCAGCTTTATCCGGACCCGGGAGCGGATCCATAAGGAAGACAGCTTACAGGAACAGGGACTGAATCCGGAAACGGAACCCTCTGTAACAGCCGGAACCGGAACAGACAAAGTAACAAAGAATACAAGGATCATAATGGAAAGCTATGATGCAGCAGGGGATCTGATCCGGCGGGAAGAAACGATGGCAGGAGCGGAATTCGTAGGAAATAACCGGCTGGATATGCTGGTGTATGCAGGTACCTATCGGGAGCAGGCACCGGAACAGGAGGAAAAGGATGGACTGGAACGAATGGTACTGGAATCCTATTCCCCGGATTGTGTTACGTTCGTGAAATATTATGGAGAACCGAAGGAAGAGGAAGGCTTTCTTATCGGTGTAAAGGATAATGCAGTTATTGTCTATCTGGCGGACCGGTCTGAAGTATATGAGTATACAAATATTGAATTATGGTCTCTTCCGGCGGAGATCCAGTATGATCTGGTAGAGGGCATCTATGTGAAAAATGAGCAGGAGCTGTTTGACTTTCTGCAAACCTATTCCAGCTAAGGAGATCGCAGGGATTCTGCATTTATAAGGTTCCCGGCATGGAAGCAGTGGAACATGCAGGAATACGGAAGAAAGATAGATAAAAGGATACAGGTGAGAGGATAATGTTTGACGTAATCATAGTCGGAGGCGGAGCCTCCGGACTGGCATGTGGAATCGAGGCGGCAAGACGGGGAAAGCGCTGCCTGATCCTGGAGCAGAAAGAAAAACCGGGGAAGAAGCTTTATGCGACCGGAAATGGAAAATGCAACTTTGCAAACCGTAATGTAGAACCGGCTGCATTCCATACCACTGGGAATCCGGAGCTGCTTTCCGGAATTGTAACGCGGGAGCTTTGCCGGCAGGCAGAGGAATTTTTTCGGGAAATGGGAATCCTGTCTGTGGAACGGCAGGGCTGTCTGTATCCCCGGTCGGAACAGGCGGCTTCCCTGGTCCGTGCCATGGAACAGGTATTTATAAAAGAAAACGGAACCATTCTCTGTAATGAGCAGGTGGAGGATGCAACATGGGATGCTTTCGGGACTGTTGTTACAGTTTCGACAAAGGAGAATCACTATAGAGGGAAAAAACTGGTCCTGGCGGCTGGTGGTATGGCATCGCCAGGACTTGGCAGTAATGGAAGCGGCTATACCCTGGCAAAAGCCATGGGGCATACGATCACACATTGCGTACCTGCCCTGTGCGGATTAAAATGCAGGGAACAGGGATGGAATCGATTACAGGGAGTACGGGCAAAAGGACGGGTATCACTCTGTCAGGATCGGAGTTTCCTGGCAGAAGACAGTGGTGAAATCCAGTTTACGCAATAC